>Ga0157364_1006890_pt1 | contig 11726 bp, 6 predicted proteins | sample AttsexASBM2_FD_111476 | JGI IMG/M metagenome (GOLD analysis project Ga0157364, IMG submission 111476) | Fungus gardens microbial communities from leaf cutter ant in Ribeirão Preto, State of São Paulo, Brazil - Atta sexdens ASBM2 | ecosystem: Host-associated > Fungi > Mycelium > Unclassified ...
CTGTTTATATTATATAGTGTGTGTGTGTGTGTGTGTGTGTGTGTGTGTGTGTGTGTGTGTGTGTGTGTGTGTGCGCGTGTGTGTGTGTGTGCGTGCGTGCGTGTATGTTTTAATTTTTTTATGCACCTCTTTATCATCTAATCGCAAGGACTATCTTTGGAAAGTTACAAAGTAATTTTTTTACAGAAAAGTTTGCACAAGCTATACTGTGAGAAACTTGAGATATCACGCAGTTTTTTCATGATTTTATGACCACTTAAGATCGCGAAACTTGTACGGCAGCAAACCAAGACCGCTGCTTCGCGTTGTTTGCATTTTCCCTTAAAGGGCCGCTTCGAGTGTTATGTGGGTCAGGATTACTGCAGTGTGTACTTTGTTTGCTACTCGTCGCAGCTGTATGCTCGTGTAATACACCGACAAGTAGTAGAGTTCCGTGGCGAGGAAACCGACTCACTAAATTGGCACGACAAACGTATCTGTCGCAACTACTCCAATCTTTCGGTGTAACTTGTAAGCATTCCAATCTCGTTCTAAAATAATTTAAATAGTTATGTATGACGTATGAATACATACATTTCATAGATAATATTTAAAAATTCAAAAGGAAATAAAAATAAAAAATCATGAATTGACTGACTCTTCTTCAATAATAAGAGAAGAATGAAGCTTTATACATTGTTAAATTGATGAATATCAAATTATATTTATTTGAATTATTTTTTATCATTTTTATAGATCATTACTTCTATTATACTTAATATATATATCGTTAATAATATAACTAAAACAAAATAAATAAAAACTCAAGAAAATGTAAATAAATTTAGCTAAAATTTGGTTTATTATTTATTATTGTAAGTGCATACGTTAATATGGAATTTACTTTAAAACTAAATTAATCACAGAAATGAATTGATTTGCAGTGTAATAAATAACAAAAAAGAAGTATGTTATCTTTTCAGATATACATTCATTTTTTTATTTTTATTTTATATGAATTATGAATATCATTCATGTTTTTCTTGTATTTAATCTATAAAATACAATATAAAAAGATATGACATATAATTATTACACAAAACATTTTAGAGATTCTCCGTTATTGTGTTCACTTATTAATTAATTTTGCAAATCAAAGCTGTTATCACGTTCTTGCACCCTCAATAGCGATCATTGTCAGCAAGCGATTGATATCGTATGTTAATCTTGATATAGATTCTCGTTGTTGACATATTTGAGCACATGAAAGAGAAAGAGAGAGAGAGAGAGAGAGAGAGAGAGAGAGGGAGAGAGAGAGACCTGACTGTAAGTGGCTTTCGAAAGTGGCGAGTTCGTCGGCCAGAACGTTAACGAGATTATTAACGCGTCCGCCTGTCCTCTAAAGTCTAAAGAGTCGTCTCGTCATGAGATGATCCTGAAAGAATCTTCGCCCTTTTCGGAGGTGAAAACGCGGCAATTAAGGCGACCCCGACTCCTTTCCAATTCGGCGATCAAGAGAATCAGTCTTGTGAAAAGCTCGTCGCCTCGTCATTTAAGTGCAGTGCAGATTAAATTAAAAAGTGTTTATCATAATTAAATCTAACAGCTATGAACAGTATTATACGGCGATAAAGATATGTGGAATTGTAAAATTGCATATTTTTTAATAATCTGAGTAATAGACCTCGCACTAATTATGTGGAAAACATGATATTAGTTAAATTAGCTGAATATTTCATAATAGAGATTTTATAAGATGATAATTGAAGTCTTCATAAATGCAATTATAAAAAATAGACTGATTTTCCTGAAGATTGCTATTTCTAATCGCATTAAAAAGTATTTACAGCACTATTTCTAATTGTTTTTCATCATTCTAGTTTTTTCTTATATTTTTTAGATATACAGATTTATCTAGTTTATATCTAGTTTATATCTAGTTATTTTTTTATACATTAGATAATTTTTTGTTTTGCATTGATTTAAAATATACCATATTTCTTTCATTTCATATTTTTCTCTTGTCATTTCATCATTACCAATACATTTATATCAATCGACAACATTATTTTAAGACGATACGATCTTCTTTTCTCTAAATAAAAAAAAAATTCTAAACGAGAATGATTTTTTCATGAACGGAATAGACCGAAATGAACGGATGGTAGATACTACCATTCAGAGAAATGGAACGGAAAGCAGTAAATTGCGCGGAAGTACATTCGGCAGATTGGATTAGCATTTTATGCGCGAAAAGCAAGCAGTCGTATGTGCGCGTATGTCACCGGTCAAGAATATGCAATGTCCACTCGATGTTAGTCAGTGAAACGTGCAAATATCGCTTGTGACGCAAAACGATATCAATAGAAAATTCATAACAAGTTTTTCCCTCGTATCAGAAACGTATACATATTGAATGCAAACATCGCGGGACAGAATCAATTTAATATTGATCAAAGAAAATTCGTAAATGAAAGCCAAATTTCTAGCCACGGGGACACCCTGACAACGCACGTAATCTCGAACTTGCAAAATGGATATTTTTTCGTTAGAAAGAAACTTTTCTTTAGGTTACATACGAGAAATCGGAAAACGGATTCTGATGAAACTCACGAGCTGTTCCCAACTTTTTCGGGCAAATTGGCCAATGTGTCGCGCGTGTAAAAAGATTTTTACCGTTCACCATAAGTGCACTTTCGTGTGTCCGGTCGAAATGAGAAAAGCGAATTATTTGCCCTCAAATATCTTTCTGATATCAAGCCTGTTTGTGATATTTTTTAGAGAAAATGATCTTGCATTTTCTTTTTACATTATCAAAGACTGTAGACATTGACGATATTATTATGCGATATATCGATAAGAATTCTTATATTTTATTTCTTTGTTTGCATTGTTCTTTATCTTGCTTTTCTGCACATACTTATAGTTCTTTTGTATACATTAAACTAATAACAATTTTGATCTAAGTCAATTAATAGAAGAAAATATTTATTATATATAATTATAATTAAATTATATATAATAAGTTATATGCGTTCAAGTAAATTATTTGAACGATAAATGTGAAAACTATATTAAAAAAAATTGTATTGTCTACAATTAAATACTCTTAAATAACATTGTTACGTGTCTTAATAGATATTTACGTTTGAATGTCTTTTAGTATCTATTTAGTACCTAAAGCATTTACGACCACTTTAAGCCGCCAGTGTTTCATAAGTCGGATTTACGAGAGGATTAAAAATCAAATCACAGTACGTAATAAAAAATTAAAAAAATTTTAAGTATAACGTATAAAAAAATTTAATAAATAGAAATAATCATTAAATATCGCATCATTATTTTCATCTTAGCAATCTTAATAAAAATTATAGTTTACATAAATTATAATTATTTATTTTTCAACTAAAAACTATTTATACCTACTGTATATAAAATTATTTATATCTACTGTATTTATATCTACTGTATTTGGGATTTTGATCGATTTCTTTTGCAAATATACGTAAATTCAAGATTGCAAAAAATTAATTTATGTTACTTGTAAGGTCAAAATTCTTTATTAATAATTATACCAGTAATATTTCTTAGAATCTCAAGACAAACCTGAAGAAAGTAGATAACTTGGTCCACGACAGGAGCCAATTTTCACGAAAGTTGCGCGAGAGTTCGGAAAGAACGCTTGCAACTTCAGCAACCGGATGGTTCCCTGACAGCGAAAAATTTCCGTCCTTCATCAGAAACTTGTATGCATCACAGAAAATCGATCACATAACTGCATCCAAATTTGCTATTTTGCAGACGTAAACGAATTTCGGCATCTTCCTAGTTTAATTCAACTTTATCATGAATAGCAAGTTCAAAAATATATCTTAATGTGTGAACCGCAAGTTTAAAATGTTAATCACTGTCACATAACTATAATGATATATAAACATACTTAGATATTATCAAACTATTACATATATACATTATATTTTAAAAATATATCGTATTAAGTAAAATTAATATTTGTATATTTCATATTTTATCATATTTTTAATTACATATATTTTTAATTACGTATATTTCTAAATATTATTTATCAGATTCTTTCGCAAATGAAGAGAAGCAAATCAGTTTTGACATAACTGGTTTATTTCTTAGTTTGATGACATTAAAAAACTAATGAAATAAAAATCGATTATATGTATATCTTTAATAAAACTCACATTTTAAATTAATTATGTAAATTAATATTAATTATATATTTAATTAATTATATAAATATGAATATTAAATTTTCAAAATTATGATAAAGTCATGGGATAACTAGATATAGTTCTTTTTCACAATGATATACCATGATGTATTAATTTTAATGATATGTTAATGTATAATATAAGATAATTATATATATAATCAATAAAAATTAAAACCATTATTTTTATGAGAAAAGTGTGCCTTAAGTATAATTACTCGTAACATACGAGCAAAAAAAATTAAATTTTTGTTAACACAATTAAATAATTTATCATTTATATCACTTTGAAAGATTTAACTTTGGATTATAATCAGTTGAATTAGAATCGCGTTAAAGCAAGATACATACATATAGAAAAAGTAGAATCGACTCTATTACATTATTGACAATCGACTCGCAATGCGTTAACTTACTCCTCTGTGCAAGATTCGGTCAATTCTGTGGGTTAGTCGATGTAGTACGTGCCTCAATAAAGCTAGCCGGTTGTTTCGAATCTCGCAGCTCGATTCGTCTATAACTCATGGCCGATAGACTAGCTAGAGCGTATTCGTTTTCGTTTTTCGTACATGATGCAAAGGGTCTGTTATAGATCGAACTGGTTTCAAGAGATACTCTCTCTTCCACTGTCTCACTCTTTTCTATATCATTCATTCTATCGTTTCTTCTCTCCATTCCCTCCCTCTCCAGTTTTTTCTCTTCTCTCTATTCAAAGATAGAGGATAGAGGATAGAAAAAGATCGGAAAACCACAGGATCAGTAAGGAGACGGAAAAGAGGAACAAAATAGAAAGGGGGAGAAAGAGGAGAAGGGAGTAGAGCGACGAACATCCAGCTCGACATTCCACAAGATCTCCTCTTCTTTCGATACTTTTTATCCCTCTTTATTCCGTCTGTTTCTTATCATGCTGCTGCTGCTCTTCGCGTCGCTCTTCGCGAGGAATCTCGACTGTCGTATCGACTACATAAGACGGATATAAAGGCGTTCCGCAGGATACGAAACTTTATTCAGGAACTTAAGGCCTCAGTAGTCTTGAAAAGACCAAAGGAACAAGGGAAAAATACCACTGTACGATGTTCACTCGACACGCGAATTGATGTGGCGTTTCCTTTTTTGTATTTTTTTTAGAAAGTCAGTAATAGAGCTTTTTTCCGAAAGTAATAGAGCATTTTTCCGATTTTATTGAAACATCAAACATTGTTGAGAATCACGATTTATACAACATCTTGTTTGACGCTGTTTCTTTATCTATTTAGAAATTACAAACATGCACTTTGCCATATTACATAAATTATTACAATATATAACATAATATATAACATAATATTACAAAAAAAAGGATCTATAATATTATCAATCATTTGTGCATACATTTGTGCATTATGAAAAATTCTTAATGTTATGGAATATGTAATGTTAATGCAGATCAAATCATTATATATATATATATATATTGAGTCTGCGACTCAAGAAAAATACTTAATACAAAAGTGACAGCCAATCTTAGAATTATGCACTGAGAAAGATGATCTGATTCGGAAAATAGTAATTATGATGAAAAATAGATGAATTAAAGTTTTCTGATTAAATTCTATTAGAATTCTAGTTGAGATAATTAGAATTCTGATTGATAATTATTTTGGTAAAAGTAAGAGATAATAGTAATTCTAGTAGATTTGACCAGAAATATATATTGTATCGATCAGAATTCCGATTATCTCAACTATTGTAGAATTCTAATAAATTTAACTAGAAAATTCTGATTCATCCAGAATTACAACCAGAATTTTTTTCAGGATATAAACGTATGCATGAAATCCATTTATATTCGGTTGGCTTGGTAACAATAAAGCAACCGTAAGAAGATTTGCGAGACGAAAGCCAACGTTGTCGAAGTACACTCAATGAGGAATTATATGGAATGAATAATAAAACTTTTTGAGATTTGCAAGTAGATGGCTCGGTCTTGTGAAATCCGAGTTGCAATGTCGATCAAGACAATGAGCAACGACGATAGGAATCAGCGCGCGCCCCTCGAAAATTTGAAAATGCAAATGCGCTACGCTAGAATGCGATGCGATATTACGCTTGGAATCATGGCAGCCTAGAAATTTGCATCGCGATATAATGGGCAACATGAGTAGTTATAAGATTGATAAATTGATTAATATAATGTGCAGAATACAGAATGTACGATGAAATGTTAATAATTTAAATTGCATAATTGAAATTTTGATTTTACAAAAAGAAACATTTTTTATAACAAAAAATCTTATAATATGTAGTAAGAAATGGAATCTTTTAAAACTACAAAAATAAATATAAATTAATATTTTTGGAATATTATATTATATTTAAAAGGTATATGGAAAAAAGAAAATTAGTAGCTGATGTAATTGAAAACTGCGTGTAACTAAATGGTAGATGTAAAATATGGACAGCTAAAATATAAGTATCATATCTAATGTCTTAGCTGTGATATCTATTATAGCAGCAAACCATTTCGCCGGAGTTTATAAATTTATAGTTGATATCTATTACAGCAGCAAATTATTTTAACAAACCAAGGTTAGCTACGGCAAGGAGATTTTTTTTTCATCAACAATGTAAATTAAAGAAAGATTTGAAGACTAAAATCTTTAATTCTTATAATCCGATTAATTAGTGATTCGAATAATTATATGTGGATACTCATTATGCAAAGAACATGTAGAAGATGTTTAAGCAAATTAAGGATTATATGAAATTTGCAGTATATGAAACTACATATTCGCGAAACTATCTTGCTCACTTTAATATAAGCAGACTACAGATAATCAAGTCTAATCTTACGCTGCCCATAAACACGAACACCAATACAAATTCATAATTTATTACATGTAAACGTAAATATAGATCTATTTAAATTCATGGAATGAGATGAAAAATGAAAAGATATGTAAGATCTAATAAGATATTAATTACTGTTACCGTATTCATCCTAAAAATATCTTTTTATGTAGGTAAATTGATGATATCTTGCAGTATTATTGTTATCATATTCTAGGCAAAAATTACTAACTAATCACAATTTAAAAGTATTACATTGAAGATGTATGAAAATTTTATTTTTTATAATAAAATAATAACAATATAATTGTTGAATAATGTAAGAAAATTGAAGAGAAGCATTTAGAATCAAGAAGAAACAAATTTTTTTTAATATTTTACATATAAATTACAAATGAAAACAAAAAACTGAGAAGTTTTTGCCACAAGAAATTGCTCATGATCAGACATTATAAGAAATCATTTAATTAATCATCTCATTTAATTAGTATAATTTGCGCTGTATTTATTTGTATTTATGTCATTGAAGTACGAAACACATTGTGTAACAAATGTGACTTTGAATTCTATCTTGTAAGATATGATCACATCATTTATTCTCATCACTTTTGTTCTCTTACGTATTAATCGCGTTCATGGTTATTATTGCTATTCATCAGAAATCATCCTATAGCAATTGCATTAGCATTTTAGAGCGCGTAACAAAGAGAAGGAGGGAAAGGAACTTTATTCAAGCGTAAACAGTATCCAGCCACACAGATCCGAGCACGTGCATGTAAATCTGCTAGACCCTTTGCTAAGTTCCTCGTCGAGCAGAATGCTGACGGAAGATCACAGGGAGCATAAGAGATAGACAGTATGAATGAGAAAGAGAAAGGGAAAAACGTGTTCGAAAGCGAGAAATAGAGATAGGATGCTGCAGAAGTTACCAAGCAGAATGCAATATCCTCGCACCTCTTCTCCTCCGTGTTCCTCAGTGAGCTGCGAGCCTTCCTGTGTTCTGCTCTTCGCTTCCGGGAACTTCAACGGGACGTCACCACCTAGCATCTCCCTAAGGCTACATAATATCCTCCCTTGAATTGGCTCTTCAACCACCAACTACCCAGCTACCCAGAAAACCGACTTGGAACTTTCAGAGCGTCAATATCATGAAAAATCAGCAACGAAACTGACGATGCGATGAAATTATAACGATGCATCATTGTGCATAAGATGCGAACATGAATGCGTGCGCTTGAAATTACATATGATATATGTTATAATTGGACTCAACATGATTCAACGTGACATGTTTTTCGATAAGACGAGGCTTTTTTGTTTAAGAAATATTGAAACATTTTTTTAATTACTTATACAGGGGAAAAAGACAAATTTACAAGCAAATGTAACGGTTTCTTTAATAATTATTGCTTATAAAAAGTTTGGCTATAATGACGAAATATATATTTTTGAAATACATATCTCATTAAGTGTAAACTAGTAATTGAAAAAAAATATATATATAATATATATATATATTTAGTTAAAATATATATATATATATATATATATATATATATATATATATCTCATTAGGTATAAACTTAATAGAGATAGTTTATTTATTAGGAATAATTTTATTTTTTTTTTAAGTAAGGATTTATTTTAGTGAAATAAACGTAATAAATTTTTAAGTATTTTTCCAGTGCACATTAAATAAATTATTAAATATTTTTTAAATATAAATTAAATTTAATCATTAATCAATTATATTAATTAATAAAGTATATGTAGAACATAGTTTTGAAATATTATAGAAAAATTTTAGCGTGCGCAATAATAATGATAGTATCGATACGTTTCTTTGTTCTGCGAATACAAATATCGCTTTGCAAAAAAATAACGATTTTTTTTATGGTAAATCTATCTATCCTATCTCTCTCTCTCTCTCTCTCTCTCTCTCTCTCTCTCTCTCTCTCTCACGTGGACAAGTGCATCAGTGCTCATGGCAAAATACACGCTCGAATTGTTCGCGAACGTCGGTATAGTCTGGTTTATGACGATAATAAACTATTCGGTACTGATACCTGCCGACGATGGCCGTTTGTATTTTCATGTCCGTGCTGCTCGACTCTATCGGTGATCGAGCAATTTATACGCGAGATATTTCGCGCTGCAGGCGGCTCGTACGCGCGTAAACTCGTAGGTCAGGTTCTCCGCGTCTGACAGAAATCGATACGTCGTCGGGGGAAACACGAAGAGCTTGCGAGCGAGAGCTTCGGGATCGAGCGAAGTCTTAAATAATTGCGCATCGATGCGCACAATGCGCTGTGCATCGGAAACTTGCCGACGTCGCGCCTAATTAAGTGCAAATAGAAATTATTAACTTCCCAACGCGTAAAAGTCTTACGAAATCATGCGGTATATTACGGTATATATTATCTTTTCTAGATATTTATACGAAAACGTATTGATCATTAAGAAATAATTCATTATATGAATAATTTATTATGTAGGAATTCATTAATTTATTTGATAATATTGCTTGTTAAGGAATAATTCATTATTCATTATATTATTCATTTTAATTTTTGTCTGCTTTATAGCTTCTATATACATGATATGCATCCAATATATAATTTAAACTAAATAAATTCGCGTTGTGAAAGAATACAACAAAATATTCAAAACATATAATCTTTCCTAAGAATTCACAATTTTAATAAAAATGCGAGGTCTTACGTTAACGTTTTAATCGTATTGAAAACCAAATGACATACAATTACAATTAATTTATGCGTCAAAGTCTTGCTCTGACGTCTTTCATATCCTTCCGCAAAATTACAGTTAAGAGACTCGTCTGTACTTATCAATAAGATCTCGTTAGCCCATAAAATTGACTTCTCCAACGTTTTCTTATTTAAGAAAAGAATGATACTACAAACGCGTTCGTTACTCATCATTTGAAACAACAACGACGCTAGAACATTTGCGTTTCCGACGATTACACTCAATTGCAGCAGCGTTCAAGGATGGTTGCAGCATTCGCAACATTCTCGGTATAATGCTAAAGTACTCGACCACTCTTTGACCCGGCATCTAACATAAATCAACTTTTGGATACAGAAACGGGCAAAATGCGCCGAGTCGATGCCTTGTAACGCTCTTCTTTAGCAGTTTTTTATTTATAGTTTTTTATCTCGATATGAAATACAAGTCAGTAAAATTTTTTTTTTCGCTTAATTAATTTCGTAATGAAATTGAGTATATATACATAGATGGTTAAATTTGTATACATAAAAATTATTCATAACATTGAACCTTTAGAATTTTTTTCAAAGCCTTTCATTTGAGTTTTATCGATTAGGTCAAAATAAATTATATATTTATTTATAATTTATTTTGACCTAATCGATATCGATTTGTTTTGGTATAGTTTGAATTTAATAGAATCGCAATATGAAACACATTAAAGTATTAGAAATATGATTTTTAATTTTCCATGCGAGGAACTTTCATATAATGCTCCATACTCGATATTTAAAATCTTTGAATTTCGTGTAAAAATATTTCAGTAATACATCGAATAAAAAAATGGAAAGGATAGCAAAACTATATTCTTAATTTTAAACCGACAATTAAAAACAAAGGGTTCAACCCCTTGTCCTACGATTTAAGTTCCGATGGCGCTATATATCATAATTAACAGCAAGATCGGTCACACGTCGAGCCATTTCACGAGCCATTTCATTCTAAGCGTTCTAAGTTGTGCCATCGCACATGTGTCTTATGGTCTTAAATAACTGGTTTAATTATAAGATGTTTGATGAATAATTACGAAAACGATCCATCAGTGAACAAAAAAGATTTATTAACTTGAAATAAAAAAAAATAACAAATCAATAATATTTTATTCCAATTTCTGAAGAAATGCTTATTTTAAATTATTAACTTTTTGAAAAAAATTTACAGAAAATTAATAATCTTCAATCGTATGATAGCTTTCGAAACATATTGGTACATGTAATGCAACTTTACATCTTTTGTACTCCGTTTTTTATGTTTCGTACAAATTTTACAGACTTTTGGTGGCTTTGATTTCGATGATGTTGGGTCTATATGCTTGGGAACATGACCTTAATGTTGTGCATACAGTCTCTGTGATAAATCTCCGTTCGATAATCGTCCTCGTTGTTTATATTTTTCAATTAATAATTCGACTATTTCAATTCTATATTCAGCGTGACTCTGTTTTTTCTATTATTTATTTTGTTGAACAAAGTGTAGGAAAAGCAATGCCAAACTTGTAAAAGAAAACTTTTCGGTATCCTTTCGTATATTTCCTCGTAACAGAGAAGCACGTTTGCATTTGGTCTTGCCAATCAATTCCAATCATTCTATTATTGTTGTACTCAATACACATTTCGGTTTCGAAGTAGGATAAAATTGATTTTTATCTTGTTCAGTCATTTCTATTGTAGAAATAATATAAACATTTCGTTTATCTTTTCATTTTAATACCGATGTGAACCTGGCGCTCAACTTTATCAAAAATAAAAATTAATACTGCAGGCCATTTGTACTTCGTTTGTACTTGTTTGTACCGATCATTATTTCGTTTGTACCTCAAACAGTTAAACAAAAAGTGAAAAATAAAAAATGGCCAGCGCGCAACTTTAAAATTTTTTAATTTCATTTA
>Ga0157364_1006891_pt1 | contig 11726 bp, 2 predicted proteins | sample AttsexASBM2_FD_111476 | JGI IMG/M metagenome (GOLD analysis project Ga0157364, IMG submission 111476) | Fungus gardens microbial communities from leaf cutter ant in Ribeirão Preto, State of São Paulo, Brazil - Atta sexdens ASBM2 | ecosystem: Host-associated > Fungi > Mycelium > Unclassified ...
CGTCGATTTTCTTATAATTGTATGCCATTTTCAATGAATTCGATGTGCGAGACGAGAAAATAGCTAGAAAGTATCATAGCCTGGCGTGAATACCTGGTTAATCAAATTAATATATATATATATATATATATTTATTTATTTTGATGTGCAAATGCAAAAAAAATATTGAATTTCGTTCTCATTTTTTCGGATGCAAGACTGAGTACACAATATAGCTATAAAAGCTTCGTCAATTGTAGCAGCACAGAAAAGATAGTTTTGCTGAAATATGTAAAAATTTAGTAAGATATACAGATCTGAAAATAACTTTGTTGGACCATCAAAATATACTTAAACATTAATGGCAATGCAGCAAAAAATGTTAACATGTTCTAGAAACTAATTTAAATGTTTTACATAATTATATTTTGATGTTCTAGATAATTATTTATTTTCAGATCTGTATTCAGCTAAATTTTTAGACACTTCAGCAAAACAGTTTTTATAGCCAATTGTGACACAAAGATAAGAATGATATTAATCTTATTGTTTTAATCTCCACATCTATCTCCATTTCTATCGGAATTATGATGTACTAGATTTAAACAATAGCGGGGACTATCTAAAGATACGATTGTGTTTTATGCAGTTTACGTGCGAAATGGCGGAGACCCGATAATCCCCCGGTTGCGCTTAAATCAAGGCCCTTTTAATCCTATCGGATATCCGAATTGGGGATTCGAATTGAATACAAATTCCACGTTGTTACCGTCTTATATTTGTATAAGTGAAATGCTTGCTTGGTACAAGTTTGTGGGTTTTGAAATCAAGTTATTTTAATAAGCGCACGTAATTCTGTTCCTATAAACTTCTAAACGCGAAAAGAAAATATTTAAAAAGTATATAACGTATCAAAAAATTATTATTATACGAAATCTATCTATAAGATTACATAATAACGGCATTTCAAATTTTATAATAAATATCTATACATTAAATAACAAAATAAATTAATATCTACACATAAAATAACAAATTGTTAATAAAATAATAATAAAATGTTAATATAATAAAAAAAATGTATATTGTCAAATAAAAAAATAAGTTATATGTTTTATCAGTTGAAGATTTATAAACATAAAATCTTTAAAGATATGCATGATCTTACGGCTTAATATTAAATATTTTTTATCACTAATCTGAAACTGTATGTTTCTATGTTTAAGTGTTCACGATTAAAGAAATCAAATTGAAAGGGTTAAAGCTCTATTTGAATTTGATAAGGTACTTCATGTCAAGATATGCGTTCCAAGTGTCAGTATCTTGAGAATATTAGTGCGGCAACGCGTTTTCGTATCTCCACCGGGAAATTTCGTATCGTTGGTTTGCTCACTGACGCGGGTCCGACGTCTCGTGTAATTCGCAGGGCCATATATTTCACGGACGATGGGTCCGCTCTTACGTAGAACGCGGTGCGGCACTTAGACCCTCGACGATTTCAATAAATTATCAAAACAACGTCTCGGGTCCGCGTTCTCGCATTAGTGTGAGAAGGGATAAACGCAACGGACGAGCTTAAAGCGGCAATTTGCCGGTTCTCGCACCATCTGTCAAAAGGCACGACGTGTATTATCGAGCTTGGGGCCATTATACTCAAGAGAAGGAGAAACAGAGAGATCAAGAAGAAGGTGAACAGAGATCGAGAATGAGAGAGCGAGAGCGATAGAGAGAGAGAGAGAGAGAGAGAGAGAGAGAGAGAGAGCCGCTGATCGAACTTAGATCGCAGCTCGTCACCCTCGATCGACGAGAGGTTCCTTCTCTAATTGCTTAAAAATTACACACTACTTTGGCCCCGATCTACCGCTCGTTTAAGATGTTGACGTTTCCGCTGTCTCGCATGATTCAACCTAACTTGCGAGGATGCCCAGATTTCTGATCGATGAAAACTGCATCGAATCGCAGCTGCTATCCGTTCGATTCTAATCTTGGTGTAAAACCGATATCTTCGCTGGATTTAATTTTCACTATCAAATATATAAGAAAGTGCATAATGAAGCAATTAAGATATCTTTTTATTCATTTATCTTTTATCATTTTTTTGTACATTTATAGAAATGAGAACAAAGTTATAATGGTCTTACATCAATCGCCGATTTAATTGAAGTCCTTACATAGTCACTTTTTTCCTTTTGTCGTTACCGATTACTAAATACAGTAGTGACTAACATAGTATGTAGGATATATTCATACTTTGATGATAAGTATATAAGTAGATAAGTAAACTTTACAAAATGAATATGTTAAGAAGAGATATTGAACATCTATATCAAGATTGAGTCAAATGTTAGAAGGTTCCATCAATATAAATACAGTTGGCTTAGAATTTTATCAAGAATATCTTTGCCTTATGAATATATTTTTAGCAATTTGACAGATTCTAAAATATATAAAATGACAATAAATAAAATATTGTTGTGTTTGTATTCAATTTGTTAAAAAATCAAATATCTATTTAAAATAAAAAAGATTTGCAGGTAATAATTTTGAGATTTCCACGAGTATTTTCTTCGAAGAAAATACATAATTTGCGAATTTATTTTCGTGTCTTGATATATGTCAACATTTTGTGAATATTGCAATTCACTTCATTAAAACGAGAGAAGCAATCTGATACTGAGCCGCTTCTCTGGCACAAATTGTTTTTATATTACTCGTATTATATATTTATAATTTATATTTATAGATACACTACTTTATTAAAATAATTAAATAAATATTTAAATATAAGAAGAAGAAAACAATTCTTCTTTGCATAAAAGTATAATAAGCTAATTATGAAATACTAAACTTATATATTATCTTATTAATATTTCTTATTAATATATCTTATTAATATTTATAAATAAAAGATAAAACTCGCTCGAATATTTTACAAATATAAAATTATCACTGTTCTTTAGATTTCTTAAATACAAAGAATTGCTGCATGTAAAATTAAGTAAAAAAATTAAGAAAAAAAAATATACATATATTATTGTGTAAATAATCTTAAAAGATATAGATATAAAAATTTAACGACTGTAATAAGATATGTAATATATCGAAAAATTCTCAGATTTACTAATTCTGCGAGATGAATTTTGGTAAATTATTTTCGACTCATAAATCTCGAGTTGCACCGAGTTGCTGAAGGTTGAGATATTACGGCTTTACCTGCGGTTTCTCTCTAATTGCGCAAAATTACACGCCGGCTCGTCCTTAATTATCTTCTTATTAAAGCTCCAATCGTTATTATCTTTGTACTATATGTGCTCAATCGCGGGGTACTTTTAATGTACTCGCGGTGAAATATATTCGCCAGTTATTATAAAAGTCGATCGTATTATAACATTGACTGAAAAGACTATAAAGCATAGTATACTTTTCCATTAATAATCTTAAATTTTCAAGTTCTTCTTCAATTTTCTAAAAATTTAAGAAAATATTTCATTGTTAAAATTTCTTTTAGAGAAACTGTGTATTGTGTTTTATAATACTTAAGCCAATTATCATCTATAATTTTAGACTTATTGTTAGCTAGAAACTATTGAGAAAACTATTGATTTGGAATTCAAATTTTGAAATATCATAAATGGATTTGTTTGATTTCCAGATAAATTTACATGTACTTATAGTTTCTTTATTATTTTTCGAAAAATACATATTTTTTAAAGAATATTAATTGAAGACTAATTTAAAGTTTCTAAAACTAATTAATTTGAATTTCTACTTATTATGAATATATTACAATCTGATATAATATATTGATACCTATATTTACTGATTATGTAGCGACGACGAGAAGAACTGGAAACATCTTTAGAGAATTTAATTGATTTATTTAATAAAGAAAAAAGTAGCAATATTCTATATTATTTAATTCAACGAATTCACTTGTAAGGAACAACAATATCTTTATATTTTCAATCAGTATCTATATACGGGCTTGTGAAATGGTAAAAGCGATAAAATGTCGGAGCAAATGGTAGAAATGTGCTGAAGATCGTGTTCGTTCGATTTCGGTCTAACATTTGCGAATTACGTGAAAAGCCAAATCGCAGGAACTGTCCGGGATATATCTCCATTCGGAGCTACGGATAGAGGTCAAACTTGAATTCGTCTGTATTCAAGGGACGTAATTCAAACGTCCACGAGGACCTTCATCTACACCCTTGCACCCTTTCAACATCTGAGCTATGTGTGCGACCAAGGTATGGTGAGGATCGACACACAACATATATCAGACTAGTGGAAGTAATGCGTATACGTGCTTTACGTCGCGATACGTAGACTGCGGCGATCGATACAGCTACCAGTTTTTAACGGTTGCTATTTAAATCGCGAAATTATAATTGCATTATGCGAATGTAATTATTTGCGTATATCTAGATTTGATTGGCAATTAATCTTTTGGGGAAGAAAAATGTATATATGTGCGTTTTGCATTTTATTAATATGTCTAATGAATTTTAGTTTTTAATATTTTTATTATATATCATTTACTAACATTTTTATACTAGCGTAAAGAAAAGAATGTATATGTGTGTGAGAGAGAGAGAGTTTTAAAATTTCTAATATATAATTCAGAATGTATAAAATTTTTAAAAATAGAATATGCAAGTTTAAAATTATATATTTAAAAAATGTTATTCTACTGCATCAAAAGAAAACTTTCAAGAGATAATTTATTTTATCATACATACATAAAAATACAGCAACAATTTTGCATTTTTTATAATTAGCAATTGTTCTTATTCGCTATAGGACAACATATGTAGAGAGATAAATGCCTTATGATCATCGTTAAGAATCCGAAAAACTAATCTCGATTAAATAGATAATGACAGAAAAAAGATCGTATATATACCGCGATTACCTCGATCGACTTTATAACTGAAGCCGCTAGCGCGGTCTACGTCACAAGGTATACACGCGAGTCCGCCTCCGGGCGGATCGCGGACCGGCTGCAGAACGGAACGGAACGGAGCGGTCTCCACGGTCGTTTTACGGGAATTAATGAGCGGACCTTTGCGGGCCGATATAATGGTCTCTTTCGGTAAGCCCGCCCGTTCGTCGAGATGCGCTGGATCTAAACAAGGACAAAGAGCCGCGGGTGGTAGAACGCCGCTCGACGGGAGGCATCTCGACCGCCCGGAGCCCGCAATCTCTATCTTTCTCTTTCTCTCTGTGTTACAGATAGAAATATATATACATATATATATATATATATATATATATATATGTGTGTGTGTAAGTGTGTATCTATATATGTATATGTATATGTATTCCAACCTCATCAAGGTACAGTCCTCGGCCCGTCCTTCGAAGGGTCGCGCCGCCTCTAGGGCGATTCGACCGATCGATCGATCCCGTAATTAAGAGATCGCGACCTACAAAAAGCTTCTAATTGTGCTCCTTCTTTCGTGCATTAAGGAGGATTTCCATTACCATCGTGGGACGAAACGAGGAGGAACGAGCCAAGAATGGAGAACGGCATGAATAGATACTGTCAGTTTACGTTACTTTTCCAGCGCGTTGGTCGATTTTCTTCTTATAATATTAGCACTTTTACTCGGAAAGTTTAATATATTTTTACTTTTATTTCTTTTGGAAAAAAAAGAATGCCTTTCGTTATTTACATCTACGTGCCCGAGTTTCTAGTTGTAACTTCCATTTGTCTACGCTTAAAATTTGATTCGTTCGAATGGAACGAACGCAATAAATTCGGCTAGGGTCCAACGAATCCTCTTATAGTTCTTTATGATTAATAGATATATTATTTTATATAGAACGTGCGCGTGTGCAGTTAGGAGCGAGGAATTACGAGATTCTATATTGATATATCGCTTAACAATATTCGAAGTCCCATGAAGTGGTCGCGTAAAATTATCGCAGAGTTTCGAAGGATTAATTAATTACAGCGATTGGTCGAGTGTTCTCTCTCTTTCTCTTTCTCTCTCTCTCTCTCTCTCTCTCTCTCTAATTTATCTGGTTGCAGTACAGCCACACACACCGGCTTTAGAGTTGCTTGAAATGTCGGCGCCATATTGCAAGAATTCACCCGGAACTCAAGCAAGGGGCGGTATAGAGCGCTGTGGCGAAATTAACGATTACCCTGGGCTTAAAACGCTCCGCCGCTTTTCTATCGACGTTGCTTTCGATCAATGCACGTGTGTTACATCGCCACACGTGCATGCGTACGTATATATGTGTGTGTGTGTGAGTGTGCATGTGTGTGTGTGTGTGTGTGTGTGTGTGTGCGTGCGTTGTGCAACACCCGTGCCTCCCCATTTCGTTCAATTATTCCAATGGCTTTTGAGGTTTCTCGCGGAACACACGTCGCTCTCGTAACGGAGATGGAATTTTATGGGATACATACAGATACACGTGCGAGTTGGCGCGAGTGTGAGTGAATCTGCACTCATATTCCCGCGTGCAGGCACACGTGTGTATCTCGCGTAATACGACTCGGCGCCAATATGCGTCTCGAGAGACATTAAAAACTATAAGGGAGTATAATTCCGTCTCTGACCGCAGGTGTATTTTCATTGATATCGATGTGCAGGTATAGCCAGGTGTGTTTTTCAGCGCGAAAAAAAATTGAGAGGTAAATGGACGTACGCGTACATTTGCTTTTATCAACCGACAACTCTCGCCATAAATCCGAGAATTACGTAAATTATACAAGTATTATTGTGCCTTTAGAAACGCGCGCTTAGCAAACGTCATATTGTTAATCACTTTTGTAACGAGAAAATTTTTGTCACGTATAGAAAATATCCATGGAAAAGTATAGCTCTGTAAATTCTTATGTACGTTGTTCTATAACATCGGGGAATATAATTGTTTATCGTCTGTTGCGTGCCGCGAATCGAGAGATCATATTCACCACGGTTATTGCTTTCGGTACAAACGCGATAATGATCGGTAGCTTGGTATAGCCAGCCGTTTAATGTTTTTATATCTCTCGCGCAAACATGCACTTATCGATTTCAACGCGCAACAGCGTCGCGTCGCCAACCGCTATACGTAACCGCTATACGTAACCTTATACGCGGTTTCCTACAAATATTAACGGTTGCGTGGCTCAGGATAAAAAATAGATCAATGGAGTTATTACAACGTGTCTTCTCTCTTTTTTTGCGCCTCCACGCGGATAATCCGCAATATTAAAGAACCGATCAATCTTCTCCTTTCTGCGAGTTACGCCAACTCGCGTTTACTTATGAAGTACGCCGGAAATAATTTTAAAAATACGCGATAAGAAAGTTGGAAATTGATAATGCAGAAAACGGAAAAATAAATTAGAAATTATAAAGTCGTAGAGTAGAAGTTTATTCAATTTACTTCGGAGAGTGATTAATGATATCTTATTTCTTGATTTTATTGTTTTATATTAAAAAATAGACAGTCAAAATCAACAAAGTCAAAGAATAAAATGACAATGTAGTCTGCATTCAGATTGTTATTAAGAAAAAAATCGCAAACTCATTTACAAAAAATATTCATTTATTAGAATAATACAATAATTAAAAAATTGTCATTTCTTGCAAAAAAAAAAACAAAAACTTAAAAAAAATAAATATACTTTTATTTCTCTACAACCAAATTATTACACCAAAATTACATTTTAAAATTAATATTGCAAAATTTTTTTATTTAAAAATATTGAAACTTATTTTCTAGAAAATTTTGTTTCTTGAGTTACGTCGTTATTATAGTAAATAAATATACTTTATCATTTTTTCGTGAATACATTTCCTGTTGGATTTTACATAACAATTTGCTCCATGCAATATGACGTGACGCTTAAGTAAAACGTGGAGTTAAAAGCTTTTTGCTTTTTTCTTGTAGAACAGTCTTTCATGAATAACATATTAGCGCAATACGCTGCCAAGAAGAATAAACAACAGCCGCACTAATTGTTACTTATTGCCGGATAGAATAGTTACGGGTTAAAGTAAAGATGCTGCGATAAGATACAGGAGCAAGGATGGTCTTTCTTACAAATACCGCGAATTAGTCGCGGCTTTAATGACCCCATTATCTAAACGGATACATTGCACCGCCGCAACATTTTATTTTTAACGACCTCGTAATCTAAATCTTTTATATCTCGTACCTTTTCGAGTTAATCTGGTAATTCACAAATTTTAAATGATAAACGTATTTTAATACGACGTGTGATCAGATAAATAATGAAAATTAGATATATCATGGCTTTTAATAATAATACTGCAGATTATTTCTGTAAATCCAGATAATTTCAAAGTACTTTCCCCCACCTCCATAATTATTAGTATATTTTCCGCTCACGATTCATTATTGTCAGTAAATAATATCGACGAGGATTTTATATTTAGTAAAGATATACAAAACATATATGGTACATGTTGCAGAATGAGACGATTAAATGGGCTACAAAATACAATGATACTGCTTGAAAGAGATTATGAAGCGCAACTATACTACTCTCGTCGAGATTATCGAATATGTCGAGTGCACTTGTAAATATTTTCACAACGATGGTTGTGGAAGAGAGCGATGCTTTTAAGGAAAGGATAAGGGTGTTTTCATATTACTTTTTCGCCGGAGCCAATTTCGGTTAATGCTGACCACAGTTAATTCCATTTTCCTTGCCTGTCTATACGAGAACTACGATCCAGGAAAGAAGAGGGAATTGCTGATCAGAGTTAGTTTAACCGAAGCAACAACTGACCTCGAACGATTCTACTTAAAGCTGAGTGGCGATTACTCGAAGGCTTTTTACTCCACAGTAAAAATTTCCGATTGTCACGAGTGAGGATTGATATACAGGATAAAAGAACCTTCAACAGTGGAAGATGGAATTTAACGCAATATCTAAAAAGAGAGATCTAAAAAAATTTTTGATTGCATGATTTTTAACAAAATTTGTTATTTTTACATGTATTGAAAAATAAATTTTTTTTCAATATCTTACAGAATATTTTTTTTAATTTATGTATATTTTATTTAATTAATTAATTCTTAATTATTCAGGTCAGTACAATTAATTTTATTTTATATCCTTCTGATCAGTTATTTTATTTTTGGATTCCATATTGCAAAAAACTTATTTCAACACTTGATTATATATCTCTCTTCATTTTACTGTGATAAGTTTTTTTTTACCAAAATCATTACTAAAGTAATCTGTTAGATAATTTTGACATATGTAATTGTTAATTTGGTACTAAAGAGGACTGAAAAAAAAGGGTTGAAGGTATATTTTTTATTTTATAAAACGTTTATAAATTTTAATTATTAACAATGATTTTAAATATTTAATAATTTCGCTACGAATAACTTGTTTGGCTATATGCTCTTTATTTGTTTATTTTTTATTTTAATTATAATTTTAGTTTATTTATAATATTTTAATTATATCCCTCTATAGTCAATAAACTTTATATACCTACACTCAGTGTTGTCATATATTGACATTATTATCATTCTCAAAATTTAGGTAAGAAATTTAGATAAGAAATTTAATATTATAATAATCCAAATTCTACATAACAAAAACTCACGGACGTGTATACTTGAATTATTAAAATATCTTGTTGAATTACGTTACAAAGCCTCTTGAAAAAAAAGTTAATTAGATGAAAATTTTTGGAATTACAGCGATGTATTATTAGGTAATACTTCAAGAGTTATCGTATAATTAAAAAACACATTTTCCGCGTATTGTGCATTTCGAATATTTTGTACAAGGGAGTAAGTGCATTGTAGATGCGTTTAAAAATTCACACGGTTAGCTTGCCCGCGGCGAATTAATATTCCACGCTCGTCGTTCCTCATTAGCAGTAACTCGCAGCGTATGAGTGACACGGGGTGATAACGATTTGACGAGCGTGCGCGATTAATAGAATATTTGATCGTGCGCATGTATATAGCGCGAGATAGAACCGGCGGATTTACTGCCGTTTGTTAGGGACACCCGTTAAGGGAGGGAGATTAATGCGAGCAATTGCAGGCGAGCGCGCGTTAATTGATACTGGCCTAATCGCCATCAGATGCAGCTACCGCGGGACCATAATATAATATAGGAACAGTTCGATAATGCTGCAGTTCATCCCTCCTTCCATTCCCTTTTACCTGCCAAAAGGTAACGAAACTCGATGTTCGTTCAATTATTCGTTCACCAATGGATTAGCAGCTCACCGTGAATGCTGTTGCACGATTAAGCCCGGCTTATTGGAGCTTTTACGCGTTCAGAAGCGGCATAAATATTGAAAGTGCTCAAACAAACACCGGGCCGTGGTGGCGACGCCCGGCCGGACATTTTCGCAAATTACAGGCCGACGTGTTGATTTTATTCCATTCGTGTGATTTTAGCACGTTTTACTCTCGTGATGTAAGCGAAATATTGCTTACCAGTGTTGAGCAAGTATTTTTTTGAATATGACACACGTTCTTTGAAAAAAATGTACCGAGATACAGATATTAAAAAAACAAAATACTTTACATCTCTCTCTCTCTCTCTCTCTCTCTCTCTCTCTCAGAGCAGATACATGTGTACTTAAATAATTTTTCAGAAAGTGAATTTTAAGAACGCTCTTACAAATTATGATATTTTTGGATAAGCAGAATACTGTCTCAAACTTTTCTTTCAATAAGTCATAATTACAGAAAAATTATTAATACATTTACATTTCTTTATTTGTGTTTTCATTTATATTCATGACATTTATTATTTATTCTTATATAATAAATTAATTTTGAATATTTTCAAAGAAAAAAAATGTTCGATTTTGATCATCGAGTAATGTAAGTTAGAAAAATTAGTCAAAAAATTGTAAAAGTTATTATAAATTATAAAAAATTTAATCCTTTTATAATATTATTTATAATATTTTATCTACTTAACGTTTTCGATGAAAATTATTCCACATTTTTTTCTGATTAAAAAATTTGTAGACACCAGTTATTAGAGATTGAGAATAGATAAAATATTATAGATAATATTATAAAAAAATTAAATTTTAATTTAATTCTTGTAATTTTTTGATTAATTCTTCTAACTTGCGTTATTCGATGATAGAGATCGCCACATTTTCTTTTTTAAAAATATTTTAAATTAATTTATTACTATTATTCATTTTATTTCTACCAATGTGTGATTTTAGAGCGTTTTACTCTCGTGACCGAGATATAACACAAAATGCCAGTGCAAACTGCTTTATTTTTAAATGTATTTAGGTAGAGACACAAGTTCTCTGTGAAAAATGTACCGAGGTAAGTACAGGTAGTAAAAAAACAAAATACCTCATTATTGTGCAGGTACAAAAAAAAACAAAATATTTTAGATCTCTCTCTCTCTCTCTCTCTCTCTCTCTCTCTCTCTCTCTCTCTCAGGGCAGATATTATCGTGTACATAAATAATTATTTAGAAAGTGAGTTTTAAGAACAAAAATTATAATACTTAATTACTTAAATTATAATACTTTTTGGATTAGTGGGATATTCTCTTAAAATTTTTTTGCAATACGTCACAATGCAGAAAATTATTAATATATTTACATTTATTACATTCCTTTATTTACGTTTTATTTTTATTCATATTTATTATTTATTATTTATATTTTTCTACATAATAAATTAATTTTCAAAGAAAAAAATATGTAGCACTTTCGCTTATCAAGTAATGTAAGTTAAAAAAATTAGTCAAGAAATTATAAGAA
>Ga0157364_1006893_pt1 | contig 11725 bp, 4 predicted proteins | sample AttsexASBM2_FD_111476 | JGI IMG/M metagenome (GOLD analysis project Ga0157364, IMG submission 111476) | Fungus gardens microbial communities from leaf cutter ant in Ribeirão Preto, State of São Paulo, Brazil - Atta sexdens ASBM2 | ecosystem: Host-associated > Fungi > Mycelium > Unclassified ...
AATATTTGTTTTATAATAATTTACATTCTCTTGCTGGAATGTACAACCACTCCGAGAAGGTAACTATCCCAGTATTAAAATGGTAATTACTAAAACACAGACAATTGCAAAATGAAGTATTTTTTCAAAAGTTAAAGATAAATTAGCTTAAAATTATAAAATAATTTGAAAACGGTTTTGAGCGGGCAATAATTAAACAATTTCGATGACAAGGAGTACGCTTATGGCCGATAATTTCATCACCGGTTGACTTCGCTTGACTACGATACGGTAATTAGGGAACGCAACATGGACTGTTCCCTGTATTACTTGGCGCCCGTGTATTCAGGTCGAGATGCACGGACCTCTGAATGCACCACCGACAGACGACAGCCGGTAGATCGAAGATGCATCGCCAGAGTCATCCGATGCACGGCCTCGTTGTAATGCGCTTACCCTATCACAACGGTGAGCAATTAGCCGACTAATTGCAAGGAGGAAACGTTCCACTGTCTCTAATGTCCCATGCCCCGTGGAGTTCAATAGGCCTTTGTGTTGTTTCTGCGGAGCAAACTTTGTTACCGGCCATTTGATCGTCAAGCCGGGAAGATGCGGCAAGCACCGACGTTGCTTTTCGTATTGTTGTTCCATTTTCACTGTTAACAATGAGCCTCTCCGTCTCATTGCATTGAAATTTAACGAGCAACATACGCTCAATAATCACGTAATTTTTAATTAAGAACAAAGACAATGTCGTAAGTAGTATTTAAAAAATTATGATATTATCTGACAATTTTCTTTAAAGAAAATGTTAAAGCATGTACTGAATTTTTAATTTTAGAGTACAAAATATCTTGATAAATCAACTGAAATTCAAAGAAATTACCGTGCATTTAAATATAGTACATGAATAATGAGATTTAATAGTATATAAGCAGCTTAATTCATAAGTATTTCATAGTATTTCATTTTTAATCATTTTGTTTGAAGTGAAAAATTAAAATCAGAAGAGCACAAACAGCATTTTATAGTATGTAAAAGGAATAGTTTAACAAGCTAATATATCATAATTTTTGTAAAATTCATAGATATAGATTTATACTCCATGTACATATTACCTTGACAAGCCTCATTATCAAGAGAATAAAGGATGTAGATTAAAGTTTCTGAACATCAAACATGCATTAGTCTATTCATTGTATCTTATTAAAACATACATTAGTCTATTTACAATATCTACACTACATGCATTAGTCATATACGTCACATACATTAATTACACATGGCACATATATTAGCCTAGCTATCAATTAGTTTTACAATAAATATTATTACAATAAATATTATTAATTTTTTTGACACCTTTTTACGTTCCGATAGCAGGAAAATTGCGATTTTAATAAATAATAACGTACGAAATTATAATATTTCTCACTTAAATTTTCTTAAAATCACACAAATTAACACACATTTATCGCAATTTACACAATTTACGCACATTCAAATAAAAATTTGAAAGAAATTATTAGTAACGAATTAATTTAAATATATATCTCAATATATATTTCAATCAAACCAAAGGTAAATTTTATTTTTTATATAAACATTAGACTGTAAGGTGATAGTCCATTAACGGAAAATGTAAGAGACAGAATATTCGGTATTTTTATAAAGTTATTACTCTGGCCCGACAACACTCGACTAGTGCGCTTTAGTATTTGCTTTTTCGAGGTACAGCACGCCGTTACAGAAGTGCATACAGAAAATTATCGCGGTATCATTCGTGCGCCGATGAACAGGTAGTGGCATGAGCCACACTGTGTATCGTCATGTTATTTTCTAAGACGCGAACGTGACAAATATCGGAAAATATCAAATGTGATTTACACAAATAATTAAAGATTTAATGCGAATAATTATTTTCTACGATTAAAGATTATTAATACACAGGCAATAACTTTTTATTGAAGTGGATATTTCAATGTCGCGTCGGCGTTTATTAATAAGTACACGAAAGCATTAATTTAATGCCTTAACAGATAAATTATGTAGGTGTTAATTAGGGCATACATGTAAAATGTATATATACCTTCGATATATGCTTTCATATGTAATTTTATGTTGAGAAATTAATAAACTTTGTGTATACAATCGTAATTAAACTAATATTTAAATATTTATCAAACATGTTAATTCGACATTCGTAATGGTAATTTGTAAGCTTTCGTCGGTTTGAGACTCATCAGTCGAACTGTAATATTCCTAATTTATGAAATATTGCCAGTCACGAGCAAATCGAAATTTCATGTAATCCCTTCGTGTTATTCTAACATTATTCGCCACATAATAGTGCGCATTGTATGTTAGACTGTAAAAAGTATCTCGTGGTTATTGTACATATTATGATGATTAGTTCGTGTGTAATTGTAATTAAAGTATTGCAAATGAGTATTATGAGTGGAATAAAAAAATTTACCAAGAAAAAAAAGATCTAGGAGACATCAGACGACAATACAAATGACGTGAAAGAGAAATTGTTCATCTGTTATTATATATGTATATATATATATATATATATTATTTGTTACATGGATTTTCATTTTATATAGATATTAAATTTTCTAAAAATAAAAAGGATTCGTGAATATTATATAATTCTTTTATTAAATATGTAATTGAAAGAAAAGTAAAAAATTTGACGCGAGAAATAATTATTTTAAAAAATTCTAGTTATTTTAATTACTTTATATATTATTACATTTTTTATGTATTTCTTTTCTATCAACGTTTATGAATTATAAATCGTGTTTACGTTGCAACATATCGATGAATCCTAAATTATTTTTCATTTTGATCTTGAGATAATGAATTTATGAAGATCATATTGAGTACATATAAAATATTAAATCGAGAATAAGTTTCAAAATTATCCTTTTTTCTTGACGATTATTACATAAAAAGTAAAAATTTAAAAGTAATAAAAAATGTAGCAATAAAATATTTCGTACTATTTATTCTTGTAAATTGAGATCTGAATTTATTAATTGTAATTCTTATCATAATAATTTTTTTATGCTTAAAAAAGAATATAAATTCAAACTAAAAAAATAAATACAACCGAAAAAAAATATCAGAATTATAACAGAAATTTAATCAAAGAAAATTCTAATTTGTCCATTTTCAATTAGAATTCCAATTAATGCAACCAGAAAGAGATTAGCGAAAATATTCGATTCTACACATATTTAACTTTTTATTGATCTATTGTATATATACGAATGCAAACACATAAATAGCTCATAAATAAAGCTTATTATTATCAATTACTAATAGTTATTATCAATACGTTAATAATCATTCTATGATCGTTTATATAGATTATTATCTTGTATTCTATATCTTTCGATATGGCTAATCGGAATAATAATTACAAAATTTATAAGTTGCTTAAAGTTGCTCGTAACGTATAATTATAAAAATTATTTTGCTGCTAATCTTTATTCGAAGAAAAGCAATGACAAAAAAAATATTTAAAAAAGAAAATTTGTTAATATTATATTAATATCTGTAAAGATATTAAATTTTTTTGCCAACAGCGTTTTATACATTAACTTTAAAAGAAACTCAATTAAAAATCCCGTGAAGATATGACATGTTAATTTTAGCATTAAATACATTTTAAACTTTTAAGTATTACATTGCTGAATAAAGTAATGAAAAATAAGGGACATGAGAAGAAATATGAAATAAGATTATTTATGACAAGTGAAATTGACATTTTTAATATAACAAAAATTTCTCACTTCATTTTTTTCGTGAGAAAAAATTTTCATCTTTCAAAAAGACGATTATATAGTTCTTACATAAATTTGTGAATTAAAAAACAAATTACTATCTACAATATATAATTGAGTAGGCTTTAATAACGAGAAACTTATGTATCGATCACTTTTTACTGATAATTTATTTGTGCATGAAACAAAACATTCATTTATTTTATGGATTTGTCATCAAAAAATAATTAAATGCATTAAATATTTTTTAAAGACGATTTATCAATTGATGTTTGATGTTTATTTCTTCGAGAATTTTTTTCTGTTAACCATTCCACCAAGTATTCTAATATATTTTAAGGGATTTTAAGTTCCATACACTATTAAATCAAAAGAACTTCATATGATTTTCATAATCTTTGTAGCCTATCCATTTGATCATATTAATAATAGAGCCGCGAATTGAGTTTCTAATGATTTGTAAATTAAAATAGCAAATTAATTCCGTAAAATCGGGAATCAATGATTCAGATGGATTAGTCAGTATGTGGAGTTCGTTATAAATTGGTTAGATTTGCAATCATGATTGACGTCGATGTACTAAATATAAATATGGATAGTTTGGATAAGAACATAGAGATAGATAGAGAAACAGAAACACATAATTCATGAAAATAAGAAAAGATATAATATAGAATATTATATGACACATTTGTATTAAAAATTTATTTTAAATTATTTTACACGGATAAAAGATCCGGTAAGAAAGTATAATATAAAAAATTAAATTATAAAATTAAATACAATGAGGAATGAAGTAAAAAGTATCATATTTCATTATAAATATTAATTATTTTATTGATCTATTAAAAACCATTTAATTATCATGACATAATATAATATTAATATAATATTATGCAATATTAAAACTATTTAATATCAATATTAAAATTATTTGATATCAATAATGTAAAATTATGTAAAATTTTGTTTTTACTTTTGAAAACCTGCTAATAAACGTTGAGTTTAACTCAAATTAATATTTAATAAGTATTAAATAAGAGAGGAAATTAACATATAAACAGTTTTCCACGACTTTATTTTTTATTTATTCCAATTAGGGAATTAATTCGTAGCGACGCGTTTTATAGAAAACGTTTGGGATCGTTAGTCAATGCCGGGAATTTGTAGGTTGGCGTGATAAACGTGCACAAGCGTATACATATTCACCGAAAGGCATATGCATGCTGCATGATGGGCACGCGTGTGCGTGAAACACTAGCGCGCGTGAGTGGAGTTTTGGCGGACTCGGTTAAAGCAGACTCGCCAGCTAATGGACGTCCGGTATTTCGCGGTGAATTAAGCTTCGAACGGGCCGAAAGGTCGACGTGGCGTATACTATGCCGCGGCATCAGTTGCGGAGAGTCGAATTTCCCGTATCCCGGGTATATACCGATTACTTAAATCCATGAGAACGGCGTATGTCGCTCACAGACCGCGTTATGGCCGCATCATGAAAATGGAGAGTCACTGACTGTCAGTCGGTCAGAACAGAATCGTAAACATCACGGAATTATATACGTGACTACGAGATTAACGATCAGAGCAATTTCGACGAATATCTCTCTAAATTCTTTAACGTAAATTTTTCCTCCTCCCCCCCGAAAAGATTCGAAATTTTATTGTGCGATGAAAAAAATGCACAAACGGAGAGTTATGTACTCTTATTTTTGGAATATGGAATAGATTCGACGATATGAATGATATTTTTTTGCTCTTTTATTATACTCATCTACAAATCGTAACGAAGAGAGAGTTTTATACTATATCATCGACATTCAATCATGTTTTTCACGAGCATTGTGTTTTCTCGTGATTGCACGGAATTAAATTATCACCGTGATTTCATGGAATTCAGGTAAAAATCAACGTCCGTTATAAGCTGCCGTGAGAGTTAATAAAATGTTAAGCTACAAAAATGTGAATTAAATGGATGGAATCTACAAAATGTATCGACTATCGGATGTGTATAAGACATAATATAAATTATGAATGTTATCGATAATTTCATCAAGAATTTCTCGCAATGCTTAAAAATATTGTGCGATGCGACATGACGTGGTGCATTTAAGATTTGATCATAAAATTATGGACAACGTTATCTCGGATGGTAGATGTTAATGAAATTTACGGATCATAGCTTTTCTGGCCCCAAGAGGCAATCAGACAGCTTTTGTTGGACTCGTAGCACGTTGATAGTGCAGTCAGTTGTTAACAGCCGGTAATACATAAAGCTCCATTCCTGCGTTGATTATATTGTATTGTTATCCTCAATAGTTAGTTAGTAATTTTAGTTAGTAATTTTGTAATTATTTCTAATATTTGTCGCGAGAATATAGTCAAAGTGATAATCAAGCGTAAATCATAAGAGTAAAAAGAAATGTCAGGATATTTATACGTGCGAGTATAAAAAAACAAATAGAGTAAAATAGAGTAAAATAGTGTTAATAAAATTAATTAATTAAAGATACGATATTAAAGAGATCGATAAATTATTGTATATTTAGATAATACGTCGTTTTTCGTTTTTCCTTACCTTATTAAAAAATTTCACGATAATATATTAAATTATATGAAAAAAAAAACGGAAAAAAAATTTTCTTTACATTTATCGACACACTTTTGCAACTGTAACGGAGGTATTTGGCAGTTTATGAAATCGTGTTGAAACTTTTCTCGAGACATCGTTAATGTTGCATTGTGCAGTATTTTCCGCGCGTGTTTTCCCCTCGATTTAAGGACAATTCTTTATCCGGGTCCGAGACCCGCGAGCAGCTTAACCTTTTTACGAGACGTAAACAGCGTTACAAGAAATAAAATATGTTTACTGGCTTTATTAAAACAATGCAACCGGCGAGCACACAAACGCAGGTCGTGCGGCCACTCGGCTGCTTTCACCTGGCGAGAGGCCGTGGTTGTAAATTTGCGGATGCAACGGTGAACCCATATTCTTAAGTAATTCATGACCCGGCGCGCTGTTTACGCGAATGGTTTTATTTCTCACTCTCAACGCATTCTCTCCTATACCCGTTGTTGGGCCTCGTTTGCGGCTTTTTCTTCTCTCACAATGTCCAGACCCGCGTGAAGAGATGAATAAGAAAAAAAAAATTTGAATTCGTGAGGGTTACTGTAATTTGTAGTCAAAATAAATTTTAGAAAAACTTGTGAATTCACTCTTTGCTTCACATTATAAAATTCGGATAATTAAATCACTTTCTGCCCTCTTCTCCGGTGTTTTTTTAATGAATTATTTTTAGAATAAAAAATATTTTTTTTAAATGTCACTTTAAAATCTATAAAACTTTACATATATTGTTAAATATCGCGCCTCAATTTCTATTTATATATATATACATATATATCTTATATATCTATCACATATCTGTTTATCTTTTCATTTTTCATCAATAAAAAATCACGACAAATTGAATCCATTGTTAACACGAAGCGTTAAAAAAAAGAATGTTTTAAATTTTTTAACTGTTTTAATAATACTCTCATATTTTTATCTTGAAAAACAAACTTTTAATTTCATATTTTCAACGTAAAGCAAGCTGCTTTTTCCCGATATTCATAGCTTTTCGTTAGGAAAAATCTATCATCCAATCGTCAGAAGTGTTGAAATAGAGCGAGATAGAAGCAGAAGTCGAGAGTCTCGTTATATTGTTATGAAAACACCGTCGGCGAACAAATCGTCTCTATTCTTCAATGAATAGAGATCGTAATACAGAATAATACGGCTTTCGCGTATATTCTGTTATCGATCGTACAATAGAAAGATCACGAATTTATAAAAAAAGAAGTCACAAGAATTTGTGTAGAAAATCAAACCGCTTCCACTTTAAAAGTTGAATAAAAAACGTAACGTTTCAATCCTCCATCATGAAAAAATGACGTAAAGGCGATCAGTATTCAGTTACGCCTAAAAAAATCTTGCTTTAATGTTGCATTGAATAAGAAGAAAGAAGTTGACATATTTTTGTACGCTTCGTGTTAATAATGAATTTAATTTACCGTGATTTTTTATTAATAAAACATGAATATAACACACTGAGAAAATATATTAAATTTTAATAAATATTCATTTGAATAGTTTAACATTTACTAAATAGTAAATGTTTAATTTACAGTAAATAATTATTTAAACTAAACAAAAAACAATATTTAAATCAAATTAATGATTCTTGTATCAAATAAATATACATATATATTTACATTTAATAAATATTCAGCTAAACTATTCAAATAAATAGTTATTAAAATTTAGTACATTCTTCTCTCAGTGTATATACCCGCATACCTATTATATGTAAAATGTGTGTAAATTTTATAAATTTCAAAGTTAAATTTTTTAAGAAATATTTTATTTTAAAATAATCCAATAAATAATATATATTCTTGATAATATTACAGTTACGGCGGTACTTAAATATAAATTGTAAGTGTTTGCATTAATAAAATTTATATAACAGACAATTTTTATCAGTTACTTATGTATCTGTGGTTTACATTTCGCTATACAAGTCTCGCGATAGATATTGAAAATGGATAACAGATAACCGTGATTCGAGTCTATCAAGGTGATACGTGTATCGATAAAGGAAGGGGAGTGAAACGTTGCCGAATAATGTGAAAGAGGAAATCTCGGAAACGCCGATAATATCCTCAAATCGTCTCCATATATCTCCACTTTGGCGCTATTATCGAAATCATTCCTAGATATTTTTTCTGCGAAATCTGCTGAGTAGCTCGTGGGAACCTTTCGATCCTGAGAAATTGGTACCAAGACGTTGCTATCAGAGCCCCGAGCAAGAAGGAAAAATAAAGGACAAAAAGGAAGCTTCAGACAAGCATGGCAAAGCGCGGAATCTCTCCATCAAAAGCTCAACAAAAGCTTGCTCGAAGCCTGGGTACGATAGAAAACTGGCGTGAAGGAAAGAGGAAGGGGGAATATGCCGGAGAACGCCAGCTAATGTCTGAGACGCGTCAGCATATGAGAGGGGATAGGGGATAAAGAGGGGAATTCAATAATGCAAATAAATCTAAAGAGTGATAAAATGCATAAAAGACGAGAGATCGAATACAAAACTATAGTACTCTCATTAAGATAGGAATTTCAAAAGAAAGCTCGGAATAGAAATAATGTTTCGATTTTTGCTTTAATGATCATGAAACATGTAGTATATTTCGTAATGTAAAGTTTTCATTAAGTTTATATAACAAGTTTATTAATTTTCTGTCGGCGATATGAAATTGTTAATCTTCGTCCGCAATTTGGATCTTTGAATTTTAGTGCAGATTTTTTTATTATTTTAGACTGTATAAAAAAAATCTGAAAAAATTCTAATATATCGTAAAAGCTTTAACAATAAATTTTTTCTATCATAGAAGTTGAATTATATTTTATTTATTTTTTACAGATTTAAATTTATCTATCAAATTTTACAATAAAAAAATCAATTGTGTATTTAATAAAAATCTTATAGCGCGCTGGCGAAAGGTTAAAAACGACAAAAAATTGCTCAGATCGATAAAATTATCGATCGATATAAAAGTCAAGAAAACATAAAAATAGTGAAAGATGCGTATCATGCTCAAATAAATATTTTCGAATTAAGATGTCGATTTTATCCAATAGCGGTTCATTAAGTTGATAAATTAATATAGCCTTAATAAAGCTCGTTGGCAGCCTCGCGCAATCGGTCATAAAGTGATCTTGCGGCTCTAGATTTTCGATAGAACTTGCAACGGATGCGGTGCAGAAGCTGCGAGCTTGGGAAAATAGTTCGGAAGCTCTTTAATGATCCCCTTCATTTTCGGTCCGGCGCGATCAATCGGAAAACTATTAGCGAGTCCAGGTTCAGCAGAGGAAGGAAGTAAATATCCTTGGCTTTTGCTGAGGTTCGCTTATTGACGATCTCCTCCGTCAAAGCAATTCCGTGTATATGAATCATTTTTCATAAGAAAAATGAGAGATTATACTCGCCTAAGCAGCAGAGGGAGGATGAAATGATCCATAGATGTATTTTTTGAGTTTATACTCTCAAAAATAAGAATCGATATCGAGCTTGATCAGCTTAATTTCTGACACGCGAAAAAAGATTTTACATTAATCATTGAGCTTTCTCCAACAAACGTATATATCGAGATTTGAAACTCATTTACGTAACCCTCAACTGCAGCTACATAAAAACTCCATCTAAGTTTTAAAACGTTTTGTTTGAAATATAGAATGCAAGTGAACCTTTACCTTACGATGATTTATAGAAGAAAATTCAACTTTTATTTTACTTATAATTTAGAACTTACACTATTAAATATCAAAGCAATGGTAATCCAATCCTTTTTAGTTAAACAACATTTTGTTATTTAATTTTCATGTGTGTCAAAATGTAAATCGATCCCTCTCTGTGGATAGTTTCGAGTAAACAATGTCCAAGCAAACAACGTCATATTGACTTGATAAATAATTTTTAGTCAAATTTAATACGGTTTCTTGAATAAAATTGTTTAACTTCGTTGTTTTAGTTAAATTAACATATTAAGTAGAAACAATGGCGACTTACAAAAATGATTAAAAATAACTCAAGTTGGGTACAATTTGACATTACGAGTTTAGCAGTTACAGTATCAATCATAAAGATTGTAACTATTAAAAATTTTCACTTCAGATCCAAATGATCTCATTGCTGTAATCAAAAATTAAAATTGAATTGCATATATATAATCTCCATCTCTCATGTTATTATGCAGTCTGAAGTGGACCATAACCTTTCGTGGAGAAAATCGAATAGCGGAAAAATCGCTTCTGCTTACGAAAAAGCAAGAACGAGAATGTTTGAACGACAAGCGGGAAGACGAAGGCCCGAGGCCAGCATATTTTTCAAGAGAATGAAAAAACATTGCGCTTTCTTCTCCGGAAAGCGATAGGTGGATCAGTATAGGGAACCTGAGCTCTCCGGCACCTCGCCCTTTTTATTATTCATGAAAATCGCGTTGCTGTTGCTTTCTCACGCGGTTTATACCACGTCCAATGTATAAGGAAAGAGAAGTGGGCTCCCTTGTCCGGCCATATCAGAAAGTATACGAGACGCTTTCAAGAAGCGTCATGTGTACTCGACATCGTTGCGATGTATTAAGCGATCATCATCAAGTAACATTCTTTCGCAGAAAATTACGTTATAAAAATGGCTCGATATGACTCACATGATTACGAACTCTCATAACAAGATTTATTGGTATTGATAAATATCAATATACACGAATGTATAAAAGATTGCCCAGAGTTGGAAAGTAACTCGTAATGAAGTTGCAGAGTTACTTTTTGTCAGTAACTGTAACTTAACTTAGTTACATTTATCTGATAACTAGCTACTAATTTAATAGTTACTTTATATCAAACTTATTTGTCAACGGATTGACCAGAATGAATTGTTCAGTGAACAATCAGTGATTATTTCTTGTAATTGGAATGTGTTTCTGATAATCACAATCTGTAAATGTCTATATTAAGAATTAAGTTAGAATTCTTTCAGTAAACGCGTCTTAATATTAACTCTATAATTTATTTTCAAGTAATATAAAGCTACTAATTTATATTAAATAATGTAGCGCAAAATATTCAGTATAAGTAAAATAATTTATCAAATACTAAAGAAAGCCATGATGTCTAAATTAGATGTTTCGAATAATACATTATATATTCTTGTACGTGTTATTAAATCAATTTATTCCAGATTGTGTGTCGCTTTTAGATTTTTAACACAATTATTCTAATCTAATTTAGGGGAAATTATTAGCATTTCAGAATGATTGCGTTGAAAATCTGAAAGTTATTGGCGCACAATCAAATTTAAAATAAATTTATTTAATAAAAGAATATATAATGTATTATTTGAAACATCTAACTTTGA
>Ga0157364_1006894_pt1 | contig 11724 bp, 5 predicted proteins | sample AttsexASBM2_FD_111476 | JGI IMG/M metagenome (GOLD analysis project Ga0157364, IMG submission 111476) | Fungus gardens microbial communities from leaf cutter ant in Ribeirão Preto, State of São Paulo, Brazil - Atta sexdens ASBM2 | ecosystem: Host-associated > Fungi > Mycelium > Unclassified ...
GCCAGCACGGACCATGGGTCCTAGGTATATAAGGTAGACTATTCTGTGCAGAGCTCTCTATCGAGTTCTCTTGTGTAACCCTATACAAGGTTCCTCTTTTGTCCAGCTCTAAGGGCCTAAGTCATAACAGGCAAGGGTTAGTAGAAGACAACAGTGTTAAGTTAAAAAAGTCAGCAATAATTAAAAGATCATCACTAATAGAGGAATGGTGGGGGAACAAAGTATTCCAAAGGCTATCTCTAATATTAAAATCCTCTGTCATTACTAGGACATTGTTGATGTTGACCTCAGTATTCTTAAGATATTTTAAGGCTGAATGCGAAGAGTCTGAATAAATGTTCAAGATGAAATATGAAACATGAGCGTTGACAAAAGAAATAAGAAGAATATCCAAATGATTAATAATGTCAGTTCTTAAAGAAAATTGAAGAAGAGAAAGACAAATGTTAATATAAGCCAAAACTCTGGGAGAGAACAATCTGTTTGTGGATGAGTGAGTGAACAATAGCCAGTTCGGGTGATGAACGGTTCTGACTAAGTCATCTCCTTTGCTGTTTAGTGAGCTGGGGATTTTACAAATAACTGACCAAGGAGGTTCTTGGATGAGGATGACGTCAAATTGGGATTGGGTTTCAAGTATGGTGTTAACAACGAGACTGTTCTTGCAAATATTTTAGAAAAAAATCTTAAGATTTTGTAGGATTATAGTTGATTCATGCTGCTTTCCATAGAGCAAATAGATTTGACCCTGTTTTCACAGATCTCGATATACTTCTTCTACTGCCATTTTCTATTGAAGTGGTGTCTTTAGAAGGGACATTGGTTGGAATCTGCTTGATGGTCACCCCAACAATTGGAGTACTTGAAGGAGTGAGGGCAGTGTTTGCTCTTCTTTGTTTCGAGGCACAGTGGATTTGTCTTCTCATTAGCCTTACAGCACCACCCAAATTCATGGTGGTTCTCGGACTTGTGAGAGCTGTTACATTTGATGCATTTGGCACCTTGAATTCTGCATGAGAAGGTCACATAGCCCCACTTCCAGCAGTTCTTGCATTGTGGGATGCCTGGGTTCATGTTTGCGCTACGAATGGTTGCGATGTACTTCCCAACATTGAAACACCTATTGACAAGCATTTTGGCATTGCTGCCACTTTGAGTGTCCCATATATCTATCTAGACAATAGCCATGTCAGATTTAGGGGATACCTTGATTACCCTTGGCCTTGATGCTAAAGTAATATTATTGAAGATTTGATTTTGTTTCAAAATCAATTCAACCTCGCTAGACATAAGATAATCTTGAGTGTTGCCATGAGGAAAGAACGGTATGCCTATAATTTTGTGATATGACTTAGATTGAGGGAGGCAAGGTTCCTTGACCTGGAGAGTATTGATGTCGTTGGAGTTTTTGACATATTGATCGATAATTTGTAGGTCTGATTGCTGGGAAACCTTGTTGGTAATAATGGTAATGCCTAGGGGGTTGGATCGAATGTAGTTGACAAGAACTTCTGACTTGGCGTTTTTTAAGTTCCTGTTGATGTTAGTGACATGAAAGGATGAATTCTTCATGAAAGTGCTGTTGTTGTCACTGCTCATGGGAATAATGACTTGTTTCCTTGAGGGACCCTTGGTAGTTATTTGGATGCGCGGTTTCAGCTTGGGATTGCTCTTGATGATATTGTTCACTTGGTCGATCTTCTTTGCATTGAGGGCTGGGAAAACTTCCTTAATTTTTAGGATCTTCAAAGTGTTTGTCGAAGGTTTGGTAGCCTGAGTGTATGAAACTGAGAGTTTCTTGATTTTGTTTGTCTTTTTAGCTTCATCTGAAGATTTGCCATTCAGAAAGTATTTAGAAATGATGTTGACCTCTCTTTTTGATTTAGCTGGGAGAGAGGACAGAGAGAGAACCTTTTTAATCGAGATCAGAACATGTTTGGATACTTCCTTATTACTTCTATTGTTAGTGGGGGGATTCTCGGAGTAAACTTAGATGAAATTTTAGACTTAAGAGTATTGGATTTATTGTTAGTATACAATGCATCCTAGTAAGAGTTGTATACGGATGAGATGAAGTTCCATATGGAATCACCCAGACTATCGAAATCTAATAAATCATTGGCCTTTGAGGCTTTGACCTTCTTGTTCTTGATGTACTTGGCTATAAAGTTTAAAGAGTCTTTAATACTCTTGGTGTCAGAAGCAATCTGTTTAATAGAGCCGTAAAGGGAAATAAGATGGAAGTTACCACTCCAAAAGTCTAGTTCAGTAGGAGTATTAGAGTCGTATGGAAGCTAGATGTCAATGACATCATTGCTGTCACCTTGTGGACCCTCGACATGAGGAGGCTAGATGTTCTGATTCTTGTTGAGAACATGTTGAGGGATCAAATATGTTGCCTTATTACTTCCTCCTTGAGGCCTTGTATTTCCAGTAGTTTCAAGTGCTCTGTTGAAACGGAATGCCTTCTCCTGTTCTATCTTGTAGGACAGACAAGGAGTCTTGTCTTCAGGCTCTAAATCGCAATCTATTTGGTTGTCCATTCTATCATGGTATGGAGTCAATTGTCCAGAAGATACTATTGAGGGTTCTCTGGAAATGTTTGTGGTAGAAGAAGAAGTTCTCCCTCTTACCTCAAGGTCGATAGCAGGAGTTTGTCCTTTAGAAGAGTCCATTCCTGTGTGGTTTGAAGAAGACACAGTTGGTAATGCTGAAGCTGTTAAGTTAGACATTGTAGAAGGGCTAAGAGAAGAAAAAAGGAATTTATTCGCTATATTTCCAATAGGCGCTGCCATACAAGATGGTGGTAAGAGGAAAAGTGTTATTCTACTTAATATGCTCCCAAATGAAATAATGCCAAATATCAATATGCTTAGCACAAGAATAACCAACAGAGTTATGAACAAAGACAATACAACTTTAATTATCAGTATTGATAATTGTTGCAGTAGTTTGAGTAAAATCAAGTTTTTCAAGTAATGTGCAAAGCCAAACAGTTTTCTTATTAGTACTAGCTAAAACTATATATTGTTATAACTTAAAACCCTTAGAGTTGGATTAAGAGATAACCTTGTATTGGGTAACACAAGAGAACTTGATAGAGAGCTCTTTACAAAATAGTCTACCTTATATACTCCTGCAGATGGTCCATGCTAACTACTGTGCACCCTACCCTAAATAACCATATGTAAAGTGTAAGGCCAACATGTGATGTCTGTGTTATATGATGTTATTTTGTTTTAGAACCTTCTACTCCCTTTTCCTATGTCTCATAATCAATGCTGTGACCACACTATCAGATGTGACTAATGTGACAGTGTGACAGATCACATCTAACCCTAACCCCAGAGTTCTAAAAATATAAAAATGAAAAATAAATTGAAGGAAAATAAAATGAGAAAGAAAATGAAGAAAAACTAAGTCCATATTCTTTGATCTTGATATATATTCTACTTCAACTAAAGAAGCTATAATAGCAGTTATCAGAATTCTGGGCCTAATTAAAATCAGTTTATTTGACTAAGTTAAAACTTCTCTTTGTCTACCTTTTTAAAACTAAACCAAAATATATAGTATTTTTAAGGTAACAAAGAATATAGTTTGTAGCTTTCAAGTAAGTAATATCCAAATTGTCTCCAAATTGAATAATCAGGTTGACTACAAACTAAATATTAGACTGAGTTTGTGTAGCTCAAAGAAGAGATCTGACTAGAAAGAAGTAATAAATATGACCTGTATACTTCTTATAAGCATGCTTCTCAGCCTTTGACATGTGTGACTGAGAAATTGATAAATTATACTTGATAGCTAATGGAGTAAAAATGGATGTAGTATCTTATATACCAAAGTGAGTAAGAATCTAATAAATATATACAAATTAACTGAGAAAGATAAGTCAATTAGTATGGTCACAAGTAACAAAAATCTCCAACATGAATTTTAATTCTCTGAGATCAGTAATATCAAAATTATTGCTGAGCACCATCTTGAAAAATACAATATATATATTTTCTAGAGCAGCTATTGCCATATTATAAATATATACCAGTATAATAAAAACAATTTTGTCTTTTTTCTTCTTGATATATAGGCAATCATCAGTGAATATATAAGTAAGGCCAAGCTTTATCAAGACTTTATAGTATTATAATTCAAAACCTATAGAGTAAAGTTAAGAAAAAAACCTTATATTAGAGTTAATACAAGAGAACTCAATGGAGTTCCAAGTACAGAGTATCTACCTTATATACACTGAGCTAATAGTCTGTGCTATACTAAACCTAGTCTATCCTAAAGAGTATATATACTATATACTATTAACATGTAGTATAACATTATTGCTCTAGAACCTTCTATATCCTTATATATGACATATAATCATATGACTGTGACATGTAACAAATATATAATACAGTATCAAGTTGTGTAACAGTTTATAACAGTTATATATAATGTCACATTAATCTCTAACTCTAAGTCTAAAAATAAGAAAATAAATAGAAATAAATAGAGTCTATTATCTTCAACTCTGATATATGGAGTCTTTTCTAGTTATCAATATTGTCTTTTTGAACTAAATTGACTAACTTCATCTAGGATTATTATATAAATTTATTTATTAAGATCAGCTTGCAAGTAGATAGCAACAATGTCAACTTGATAAATGTCAAAGTCCAGATATGTAGTTAAAGTGAGGAAAGTCTATAATATTGTGAATTTGGCTATGAAAGAGAAAGTTTCAGAAAATTCTTACTAAAGATCTGTAAAAAGTCTTTGACTACTATATAGATCTTAAATTTGACACAGTTACTATATTTATTGAGCTTTTCCTTAAAAAAATATGACTTCCAACAGCTTCTTACCAGCTGATAATTCATTTATTTACTTAAAGACACTCACTTTAAGCAATTAAGCATATTTAAACTTAATAGCATACTCTTATTTACTCAAATAGAGAGAATGTAGTACTTTACAGTAAGTTCTAGGTTCATTTGCAACTACAATAAGGATTAGATTTATAGAACTACCCAAAGTAATAGCATTATTAATAGACAAGAGCTCATAGCACTCTACTGGCTTGCATATATATATTGATACATCTCTTTTAAGCAAATTATCTTATTTGAAAGGATTTTTTGGAATAGGTAATGGGTCAGAGAAAACCTTACTAGTAATGTTATTGATAGGAGTAACAGGAAAAACAGTTTCTAGAGCATAGTTTTGATCAATAATATCTATAAAAATAGTATTAGAAATGATGTAAGTTGGTATAGGATTGGCTAAGCAGCTGTTATAATATTTTCTTTAAGAAGAGCATTATCAACAAAATTATCTATAACTATTGTTAATATTCTTAAAATATTAATACTAAATTATTTGGTGTATCATCCTTGAAAAACTGAATATTCTATAAGACAATTAGCTTGTCACTCTTAAAATCTTCTAGTTAATAATCTTTAGTCTTATCAGTTCATTATCCTAAGAAATGGACTTTTACTACTCTGGATTCTAATTTTCCTTCTTGAACCTATTTAGAGACATATGCTCAACCTAATGAACCAAAAATTCACAAGTAGGGTATATCAGGCTTATGTCCAGTCCATGCTTCATAAAGTACAACTTTCTTAAAATCAGAGATAAGTGTAATACTCCTAATGTAAATAGTGTACATAAATACTTCTCTCCAGTACTACAGTTTCACCATTTCAAAGAAGACAGTAATAGTCTACTCTGCAATTCTATTCTGCTTTAAAAGGTAAAAAATGGTTGTTTTGTGAATAATACCATTTAATTGACAGAATTTTTCCATTGTTTTATTCACAAATTCAGAACCATTGTCACTTCAGAGTCAACAAGCTTTTAAGCTAAATTAAAACTCTATCATAGCTATAATATCTTAAATAATGATACTAGTCTTTTTTTTGTCCTTCAACAAACAATCAACTGTATAATGGCAACTCAATTTTACAACAACAAGTATATACAAATACCTATCCCATGTAAGAACAAATATAGGTTCTGTTAAATCTATAATAAATAACTTCTTAGAATGTTAACTAGCACTTAATCTAGAAAGTGATAAACAATAAAATTTGCTATTTGCATATTTATTACACAGATAATCAAATTCTTCAGGTATAGAAATATTAAGCTTATAAACAGTCTTTTGACAGACTATAAAGTTGATGATATTGTCAAGATCACAGAAAGTAGACTTAGTTTCTTTTTATTTTTTTCTCATTTTTATTTTTTTTGAATTTATTTTTCATTGTTTCTATTTTTAGAACTCTGGGGTTAGGGTTAGAAGTGATTGGTCACGCTGTCACATTAGTCATGTCTGACAGTGTAATCACAATATTGATCATGGGACTAAAGAGAAAGAAGTAGAAAGTTCTGGAACAAAGTAACATTATACAACATGGAGACCACATGTTGACCTCATGCCTTATACATGGTCATTTAGGGAAGAGTGCACAGTACTTAGCATGGACCATCAGTAGGAGTATATAAGGTAGACTATTTTGTAAAAGAGCTTTCTCTTGTGTTTCTCTAATACAAGAGTTGTTCTTTTATCCAACTCCAAGGATCTAAGATCATAACAGATATAGGGATTTAAAATGCTAGCAGAGATGTAAGCACTTCTATAATTGAAGTCAACACACTGAATCTGATATAGTGTGCTAGTCAAGCTATTAAGAATAGCTAAAAACAAATCATTACTGTCCTTTGGGATAATCAAAGCATTTTAATAGTAGAGAATACCAAGATTAATAAGATCAGCCTCCAATATAGGGATATAGAGAGTATCTATGAAGGTGGATTTCAAAATATCATTAAGTAGAACTATCATAAAGATAATAGATCCAATGCCTACTACAGAAAACATGGTGATGTCTATCTATAATGATGTACTCATCATTAGTATAAAGAGAACAAATGTTGTTCTGAGAATATATGAGAGATCACTATACAGTCAAGAAAAATACTATCAATATTGTTAATAATCAAAGTCATATCAACTTGTCCAATTTTGTGACTATGACTAATATCTATAAGCATTTTTCCAAATTTTTGATTTTTAGATAACTTAATAATATTATGAATAGAACTACTAGATTTAGTCTGCTCAGTCTTGCTCTCTCTTTTCTTTGGACACTCAGAAGTCCAATATTCCTTCTCACTACAAATATAATAGCTCATATCAACAGGTCTTGACTTTGGACTTAGACTTGTTTTTCTTCAATTTCTTCTTTCTAAAAAAACTACCACTAGTTCCATTACCAGAAGGAGACTTTGCAAATAGGACTAATTACTCAGCCTTCTGCTTTTTCTCAGTCTCTTCAATATTATCACATTCCAGACCTCAGATTATGACAAAGAGAGAAGAATTGCATGAACTATATAAACATTGTCCAACTTTTGTTCAAAATCATTGATATATTAATAGAGATAAAGAAAGAAACTAATATATTTAAACATAGTAACTTGTTTATTCTACTTCTTTATATACAACTCCTAATAATAGTAGTACATATTTATCTCTTGATGCTGAGTGATATGAATACTGTGGAGGCAATCTCACATATTCTTAGAAGTTGAAGTACTAATTATATATTCACATTGACCAAATGTTAAGAATGCAAGAAGTGGACTTAACTTTTCTTATTTTCTTTTCTCATTTTTATTTTATTTTTTATTTATTTTCCTTTATTCTATTTTTAGAACTAGAGTTAAAGGGACAAGATCATGCTGTCACACAGCAGGTCACATAATGTAACATGGTCACGAGTCACATAACACATGGAAGGGTGTAAAACATTCTGGAAGAAGTGACAACATACAACATATAATACATATGGTCATTTAAGATAGGCTAGAAATTGCTCGCACAGACCACTAGATGTTAGTATATAAGGTAAACAATCTTGTACAGAGTTCTCTTGTGTAACCCTATACAAGGTTCTTTCTTTTGTTCAGCTCTAAGGACTTAAGTTCATAACACCAAACTCAATAGTATATCACATCAAATCTATAGCTGCTAAATCAGAGTATAGCCAATCAAGATATTTCTTCTTTAGAGTGATCCAGTTTTTATATCCAAGTGATATAAATATAAGAAATTTGTTATTTACATCAATAAGAGGATCAGAAAAAGGTTATTGTGGCAATCACTAGTTAAAAGACTAATAGTAATATAAGCAATAAATCTTAAGGCAGATATCAAGTGGGAATCACAAGAGAACTCAACAAGAAGTCCCTGATGTATTGCTATCCTATTTATATAATAGATAGATAGTCTGTGCTAATGATAAATAGCCCTACCCTAATGTCCATGTATAGTTTATGCTTTTACTATGTATTAATCTTATATCTTTCATAAAGATATCATATTATATATATGTGCCCTGACATCATCCTTCTAGTTCTTTCTCCCAGATTCTAGGCTTATGATCTCACATCATGTGACATGTCATGTGACTGCAGTCATATACCTTTTCATTATTAAATAAAAAGAAAAAGAAAAAGAAAAGAAAAGAAAAATTAAATCAAGAAAAATAAATAAAATGATAGTGTCCAAGCACACCATAACAAAGGTTTTGGAAAGCATTCTTCTAAGCCTTCAATAAAGAGCTATAGAAGGTAAGCCTACAAGACTACTTTTATATTGTCAGATCAAATATGGTAATTAGTATTATTTAATTTAGAGAAACAAAGAGTTTCAGAAAAAGAATCTCAAGTATAAATATTGTTAGAGTCTATAACCTAATGAGATAAAAACACAGTAATTCAAGATGAATGAGTAAATATATTTAAGAATTGCTAAGATTAGGGAAAAAAACTGGCTCTAGTATAGTCTAGCTATAAACTAAGTACTGACTATTCAAGTATGTATCTATTTACATAATAATAAAGAAGGTTAGTAGACATAACTATAGATATTATAAGAAGAAAAATAATAGAGGTATGGAATGTAGAAATATGAAATGGGCTTTAGCTTATGTGCTATACTAGATCTTGGTTATAACTTTAGAAAGCAAAATAAAGTTTGAGAGTATATATTCTGATAGAATAAAGTATATTGCCTTAACAATGGAGTTTAGTGTTGATAGTAGTAAAACTTTAGTTAGAAACTATGGTTGATTATCAAGCTGCTGATTACAGAGTATTTACTAGTCCTTAAATATTATAATAATTGTCTAAAATGTTTGAAAACTCAAGTGTATATAGTCTAGCAATTATTTATATTAAATGAGATCAGTTTTTGTAAAAGGACCTGCTAGATGAAGTATCAAAACTCAAGTCTCAAATACTGTCAAAGTCTGTAGTCTTTTTTCTTTCCTGTTTATAAGCCTCAATTATTACTACTAATTCTACATAGTTTGCTAAGTTAATATTTCTGCTTTATTACTGAAATTTCCTTAAATACTATTTCCAAGACAATTATAATTCACTCTTTTCAGCCATTGTCCAATAAGCTCTTTACATTCCAGTCAACATTTAAGATTATTCTATCTAGGTCTCTGACTACTTAGTATAATTATTTTGAGGTTAGGCTAGCAGTATTTTATCTAATATTCTGATTAATTGATATAGACTGTCTAGAATATTTAAAGTAACTATTGCCTCTAGGAAACTTCATTCTATTTTTCTAGAATTTCCTAGAAATGAGTTATGTATTATATAGGGTAGTATAATAAACTTAGAATTCTCTAAAGATTATAAAACTCTATATATCTTACAGACTTCATTCAGTTACCTTAACAATGTCTAAGCTCAGTTCTAAGTTAGCCAAATATCTGATCAAAATGATCTATAGAGAAATACTGATTAGTAATAAGATTTGAAATAGGAGTAAACTCCGCTATGAAAGACTAAGTACTCATGAGGTTTGAAAAGAAATAACTCTGCTATAGAAAACAAGTTATTTGTAGGATTGAACTTTAACATATGACAACTACTTATCAATAGTAAGATTTATATGTAGAAAGCTTAAAAATAAGCAATATAAAACAAGTAAGAAAACTTGAACTAGTTAATAATAGTATATCTACTAAGATTTATATATTTGCAAAATATGCATATTACTAAACTAATACTAATTAAAGAATGACATGTGAAAAACATATGTAAGCAGTATATATTGTATTAGTATAATTGTATAAATAAATGACAATTGAGTAACTCATTACAAGTACTGTGTATCATCACTTGATCATACTATAATCAACACAGTATGAGTATGAATAAGTAAAATATTTATATACTAATCTAGCTATTACTATTGAGTGTACACTATACTGCCCTAACATTAGTTATTATAATATAGAAACTTCTAAAACCTTATACATAATAATATAAAGAGCATATAATTAGACCAAGAATCTTAATCATACTTATGAAGGCCAGATACTATAAGTTATGTGCTAACTTACAAATTTAATCACAAGTTAACAACAATGAATTTACACTTATATTTACATAAACAGATGATATACTAGGTATCTCATTAACAAAGAAAAGAGAATGTCTGGCTAAATCAGAACTTAGTACAAGCTATGTAATTAAAGATATTAGAAAGATGAAGCTCATTCTTAAGATGTATATTAACAAGAACAAAATTATAAGTAACATAATACTATTATCACCAAGAGCTATACTAACTGTAGAACACTGTTGTTATAGTATGCTTGAACACTAACAATTTATTTTTATTTTTATTTTCTTTTATCTATTTTTCTTAATTTGATTTCTTTTTATTTTTGTTTTTGTTTTCTTTTCTTTTGGATGGTGAAGAGGCACATGACTGCTATCATATAATATATCACATAATGTGATATCATAAGGTCTAGAATAAAGTAGAAGGAGCTAGAACAAATAATGTCAGAAGATATGTTCATCTTGTGGTAATGGTTTGGTGGACTTATAGACAACATGTAAACTTTAAGAAAGGCTTATTTATTACTAGCACAGACCAACTATATATCATATAAATAGTGTAGAAATACATTGAGAACTCCTTATCAAGTTCTTTTGTGATTTATATGAGATACTTTCTATTGAGTTTATCTTAGTAACACTATTGGTCTTTGTGACTAGTGGTTGCCTCAACAACTATCTAAACTCACTAGAGAAAGCTGAGAAAATAAAAGATGTTTCCTATTTAGATCATTAATATAGCTAGTTATATTAAGTCACTACCTATCTTGATTTATTCTTTCTAGTAAACTTACCATTATATTCATATTTTACTCATAATTTTAGAAAAGCATATTAAAACACTCTTAAGCAGACTTTCTCTTATATAAAGAGAATATTAGACTATGATGTCATATATTATACTAGTGGAAAACTAGATCCTTGTAGCTATATTAACTCTGATTTTGCTAAAAACAAAAACTCTAAGAGATCAACTAATTTTTTTCATAACTAGTAGATCTAACCAAATACCAAGAGTTGGTGGCAATATTCACTATAGAAGTATAATATATAGTATTAACATATACAATATAGTAAGCTCTATGGCTTACTAAGTTCTTTGATAAAATTAGACTACTAACAGCAATGTTGTGGCAACTACTAACCAAGATAGTCAATAGCACACTAAGTAATTTTATAAGACAAGAGTCTTATAGAAATCACAAAAGAACTCGACAAAAAGTTCTCAATATACTGCTATACTATTTATACTATAGATACATGGTCTGTACTAGCAATAAATAACCC
>Ga0157364_1006895_pt1 | contig 11724 bp, 5 predicted proteins | sample AttsexASBM2_FD_111476 | JGI IMG/M metagenome (GOLD analysis project Ga0157364, IMG submission 111476) | Fungus gardens microbial communities from leaf cutter ant in Ribeirão Preto, State of São Paulo, Brazil - Atta sexdens ASBM2 | ecosystem: Host-associated > Fungi > Mycelium > Unclassified ...
GCAGATATGCGAATTAAATTAATCGCTGAATAATTTACTATATTAAATTAATAATTCTGTATTTCTTTGTCGGCAATTTTTTGGTATTGAAGGAAATGAGGGAATCAATTAATTTTACATAATAAAACTGCATATTATATGTATAATTATCAATTATATAAAAATTATAATGAAATAATGAAATAAATTATAATGGAATAACTTCTAAGAATAATATCTCATTAAATTAGTTCCATGTTCGCGAAAGTAGTGAAAACTAATGAGCAATTTTATGTGACAAAATTACATAAATACTAATCTGATAAAGGAAAACAATGTCGTGAAGTTAAATAATGAGCCCGAGAACAATTTTCATTGCACAATCCTCGCGACATTCGAGGTGCAGAATCTGTAGTAAACAGTGGTCCATTGCTCCGCAATTATTACACGCATCTTCCTAAGAACAATGGTGGCCATTCACCAGGTTTCACACATCTCAAGAACTTTCTCCCGTCTGCCAGGAGTGAAAATATGAAAGTAGCTCAGCCTGCAGTTTACTCTCTTTCTCTTTCTCTCTCTCTCTCTTTTTCTTCTTTTTCTCTGTTTTTTTATTTTTCTCTCAATTGTTTATTGTTTTATAATTATTTAGTAAACAACTTTTTTTAGTGGAAACTACTTATTGTTCACTCACATTTTCAAGTTCAAATATTTCTAAGAAATCTTATTTTTCTTTAAATAAGAGTTATTTTAATTAGTGTATAAATATTATCTTTATTTTCTTATTATCAAAAATTTTTTTATGATTATATACATACAGCAGTCTAATAAATATATTATATTAGAATAATGTATTAGATTAGAATTATATTAGAATATAGATATTATTTCCTTATTCTTTTTATATAAATTTTATTTTATTATTGCATCTCTTTTGCATAATTTTGTCTTCATTTTACTTTTATATTGGTTTTTACTATAATAAAAAAAATTCTGTATTTTTTATATATTTCAATTTTATTTTTGTATTATTTAATTTTATTTTTAATCTGTTTCTCTCTTTTTTTCTTCTTTATGAATCATAATGTTTACATACCATAAATGCTTTTTCTTTTTTATCACAATTCATTAAACATCGATGATAGCGATCTACAAGAAGGAATCTATCTAATTCTTTGAAAATATATGATTGTCGATAACTCAGTTTTATAACGCTTACGCAAGAAGTCTTACTTTCTACGACGACATTTGAAAATATTACTTTGAGACTGATCGGCAGCCACTGTGCGTAATCTTTGCGGAGAAAAGTTCCATTCATTCATCCATTTATTTGTCTGCTTCCCACGCCTGTTTTCCCGCTTATAACGCAGAGTTGCAACGTAAACGTTGACCAGTTCCGGAAGTGACGATGTAATAGCATCGGGTAAAACGTTTCGCTCGACTTGAATTATTGATTGGACGATAAAAAGGATGCAAATAGGAAGGAAAGGAGAAACGGATCTCATAAACGTCATTGTTGTTCTGACGTGGCGTGATTTTATCGAGAAATGTTGCGCTTTATCGAACTAAGACGAGGTACTAACTTTGCGTTCCTTAAGTTTTACCGGTCTAAGAAAGTTTTACCGGATCGAGTTTGCTTATTTTTCATGGAAAGGAATGTGAGAAGGCCGAGAATGAGAGATAGAAAAAAAGAGAAAAAGATATATTTGTGATTTGCCTTGCTATTTGAAAATAAAAGCCGAATGCATTTTTTTATCTAATCCGGTAATGCGTAATTTATGTAACATTTAATCTTTAAGAAATTTATCAAGACATATTTTTATCTTAACTGATGCAGTGATATTTAATTAAAAATTTTGACAAGTAGCCACTGATATTGAAAAAATGAAATAACAAAAATGAAAAATTAACGAAAGTAAAGTGAAATTGTTTTGAAAAAGGGATTTTATTAAATTTAATTTCAGTAAAATTTAGGTGAAAAATACTAAATTTTAATAAATAATTTATTTGAATAATTTATTGAAAATATATCATACTAAATATTTACTAAATGTAAAAATATTTTTATTCGGTACAATAGCCATTAATTTAATTTAATAATCATCTTTTTATCGAATAAATATTTATTTACTGTAAGTAAACGTTGGCATTATTTAAATAAATATTTATTAAAATTTAGTACATTTTTTCTCACTGCATCGATTTTTTGTAGATCAAATTTATTTTTTGCTGTGAAAATTCTGGTACAAGAAAATCGTTTCTCTGAATCCAACGATGAAATTACATTGAGACATTGTTTTATTTTTAAATTAGAATATTTATATTTTTATCGCGCATTATTTCTTAAGTGTACTTTCTAAAAATTAACGATGATGTTTCACGCGCTGATCATCCACCGAACCGCCAATAAATCTATACTACGCCGCGAGAATTCTTCCTGCAGTGCAAAATCGATTCCTCGTAAATCCTTCGAAGCGAGGGACTTCCTTAAACCGTCACTCATCCGAAGCCGCATGTTTTGCACGAAGCGTGAAATCCTCGCGAGGAGCAAAGCGCCGCCGGCCGATCCTGCTTTGAGGCGAGTAGTTACGGCTGCTAAGCTATTGCAGCTCCGGCTACTTGCCTACGAGGAACCGTAAAGGAAGGGAAAGTAACCCGGTGCCATGTTAACTAAGCGTCTCGCTTGCGTAATTTGCTACAACGTGGATGTCTCCACCTATTTGCGGTACCGTGACGGCCCAGCGCGCAAATCGATTAATCGCGCCGGTTTTGCGTCCAAATGGATTTATCTTCTTTATTTTTCGAGCGCAAGATCGCTCTCACGGGTGGCCATGGTTCTTTTATTAAGGATTCTTGATGGCATTTGCATAATTCTTGAAGGATAATGTCTGGTAATCGTGTCAGTCTGGATACGTTTCAGTCATCGATAATCGCAGTAAGAATTTCTTCTTTCACTCGTTCGAAAAAGAACAACAGAATTTTTTATTCTTTTGTTCGATTAATAAAAAGAAAGGGAAAATAATATATAAAATTAATAATATTATATAAAATAAATGTATTGTATAAAAAATTTACAGGAGACAAAAACGTTGTAAATTTTGATTTTATTTTGTAGTCAAAGCATTTATCTCAAATTAAAAATTTTAATATCTACATAGAACTAAGAATTCTATGGCTATTATTGTTTTACTCGCGAAGTAAAAGAATATTTTAAAAATAAAATATGAAATTTTCAAGTTATATTTGTGAACTTAAGATTTAAAAAATACATAATTTGGGAAAGAACGGACATATATTTAACGACCTAGATGTTACAAAGATATTTTTAGATAATTAAGACTATAGTTTACGCAATCTGTGCCGGTGGAAACTCACAATCTCTCAAACGTTCTTTCTCAGACGGACAAAGCTGCTTCCCCACGAGATTATTCCTATCGTGAGATCGATCGTGCTTCGCTTTCCTTCCCTTATCCGCTCAGACTAGTTAGCCAACAACATGCAACTTTTCTGCGGTTACAGGTTATAATATAAAAGTATATTTATAGCATGTAAACATGATGATCAAGAGACTGTTATTATCGAGGTCGCATTATTGCTTGACGGTATCTTTTTGTTTCGCGCTTATGCGAATGTCGAAATTTTGGAAAATTCTTTTCAAGAAAAAATTCTTTTCTGATTTTCTTTGCAACATCTTGAAAGATATGAAAAATATTGGCATGATACTTCTAAACATATTTTGAGTATTTCTTATAATTTATTATGAACTTTATAATCAAAGATAATCGACATAATCTAAAATGATGAGTCTTAAGTATCATGATTAACGTCACTTTAATAACGTAATCAAGATCAAGATGAAAATAAAAGATTTGAGGCGTGGCATCATTAGAAATCTCTTGCGAAATGGTTTTAAAGATAGGGTCATGATCTCTCGTTTTGCTTCAAGCACCGAGAGACAGAATCTGTCGAAGATTCCGGTTGTTCTCTGAAGATCTTTTATTTTCATCTTAATCTCGATCTTCAGATCCTGAAAGAAAGATTGAGCAAGAGTGAGTCTTTATTTCATTCTCAGATTAGATCTCTTAAGAGTGGGCAGTCGGAACAATGTAACAACATAACAACAAATTGAGAAGAGAGAGAGAGAGAGAGAGAGAGAGAGAGAGAGAGAAATGAAAGAAGAAGAAATGAAAAATAAAATCGAAATTATTGACGAGTGATTACGTGTCAATTCACGTTTTTTTTTGTTTCATAAAATAAGATATATAAATGGAATCTATAACAGGAAACTTCTCTTTCAAACTAAAATAAATTTATATTGCTATGGATTCTTGATAACACAACACATACATATTAATTTCTTAAGAAAGTTAATATTAAAAATAAGTTATATATTAAACCATATGTAAAAAAAAATAAGATTACAATAAAAATAAAAATAAACTAGAAGATAAAACTGAGAAAAGTTTATAACGTAATTTTAGCAAATATAAGGGAATATTCCGCCAACTGGAATCGAGAATAATATTAGGTTAATCGACTGGTCGGTCGAATCTTTTGTGCCTTAAAGGGGAGCTTAGGGTTCAGAGGTGGAGCAGGGGTGTGGAGCAGGACTGCCCCCGAAGGTTGCAAGTCAAGGCTAGGCACTTTCACTCGAGAGTAGTCTTGGGAGCGTGCCTCGTGCCGACTTCCCACCTTATTTTACTATTTGCTTTTCTGTTGAATCATTAGCGAAACGATTGAACATCGTGGTAAAACGGCACCAGCAGTTTACGTTGCATACTTTCGATCTGTGCATGTAACTCTGACGCAAACCTCAAATGAAAAAAAATTAATTCCTTATTTAAATTAGGATTACAAATTAAAAAAAAAAATCATAGAACTCCCTGAAGTTTTTTCTTCTATTTTGAGACCATAAATCTAAGTGACTTGTTTAAATATTTTAAGATGATATTTTTAAATCACAAAGAATACTCTTGAGGCGTCTAGGAAAAGTTGTAAACTATTCCTACATAAACTCCGTAAGAATAAAATATTTTTATATCTCTATAATAGGAATATTCTGAATGAAAATAAAAAAAAAAACGATATTATTGATAGCTAATCTTAACTTCTTATTTTCAATGAATATCCTTATGCAAAGAATTGCTCGACTTGGTGAAAGAATTTGTGATGTCATCCTGCCATGGAATATTTTTCTATAACGCGGAAGAAGGATGTGCATTCTAGGCATTTTATGCATTAATCAATAAAGCGATATTCTTGAGCAATATATTAATTCCGCTCATATAACAATGGCATCGTAATTTCCGAATTAACACAAGTTTCATTGCTACGCTAAATGATTTCGAAATTACTATTGTTAGTAAATACATATGCTGGCAATTGTTAATATTCGCGAGGCGTTCAATGTCCTTCGTGGAGGACATGTGCAAGTGGAATTTGTGATTTAGATACGCTATATACATATGTACTCTGATATTTTGTAATCGCGGTTCATTAGACGAGAATGAAAGGGAAAGGAAAAGATAATTAGCATTTATCGAGAAAGGTTAATGACACGATAAATTGGTGGATAAATTTGAGAACTCATTAATGAGTATTCAAATAATTTACGTGGCTCGATTAACATCGAGAAAGTAAGGAATAAAGGCAGAAGAAAACCAGGAAGAGAAGAAGATTATCATCTTTAATCATAAATTAATCATGAATGAGGAAATATAAGTACTCTCCTAAATTCCACATCAAAGGACTAAGCTGCCTAATCTTCTTAAATGATTTCTCTTACTGTGATCCCAACGACTTGAATAGATCTCATCTTAAGGAGTATGAAAGATAACTTAATTAGCAAGACAAGCATTTACGCTTTCATGCTTACAGGCTCGCTTGGCCAAAAGCAACAACAGGAGGACCCGTGCCAGACAAAATCGCGAGTGGTGGGCGATGCTGAGTACTGCGATCGCTATTGGGAATGCGTGAACGGTCGCCCAGAGCTGTTCGACTGTCCGAATGGTCTCGTGTTCGCCGGCAAGCATCGCGGTGTCACCGAGGGCTGCGATTATCCGTGGCGTGCGAACTATTGTGACGGCAAACGCCAGGCAAATCCGCCGATCCCGACCGAGCACTGCGACTGGTTATATGGAATCTTTGGTCACGAAACTTCCTGCACCAGGTACTGGACTTGCTGGAACGGCACCGCCACCGAGCAGCTCTGCATAGGTGGTCTGCTCTATAATGAACGGGCTAGATCCTGCGACTGGCCCGAGAACGTCGAGGGATGCCAGAAGCATCGTAAGTATCTACGATGATCGATAGGTCGAGAGACAGTCAGGGAATTTTATCTTTATTTTAACTTTATAGAAAGTTTAGATATTAGAATTTATATATATTATATATTAGAAATAATTCATGGAAAAAGTTAAAATAGAATATTATTGTTTTGCATAAAAATTCATTAATGATCACATACTGTTTTATCAAAAAAATAAGTATTTTGAGGAATAAGGATGTTCTGCAAATAGCATTCCATTCTTATCGACTACTTTAAACCCACAGTTGGATCTTTTTGCTTTCTTATTTATCTTCGTAATAACGTTTATCTTGGGAATTAATTGGCATTCGGCTGAATTCAACGGATACATCTTTAAGATGCGGTTTTAGGCGGACTTAATTCGCACAAGAAGCGGAATTTTAACGATTATTTTCACTTTCGAAAGTGGGCGGACGAGATGAACGCGATGCGTTTCCTCGTGCCTACTTCTTCCAGGAGTTAGTGCCCAAGGAAAAATGGGTGAGGCACTTAATTAGCATTCGAAGTGAATTCTTGTCGCGCCTTTCTCCCCTTCTTCGCCCTCGGGATAAAACACGTTTATTATTAATTCGCATCGCCTCTCTCTGAATGTCAAACACTAGCTGACGCATCGATCGTTTATACGATCATACGCGAGATCGTATTTCTTTTTCACAAGGTTGGAAATAATGAAAGATATTATAAGATTGAAATAAATATATTTCTTACAACATTTTAAAATATTTCTACACTACTAAAAACTACTACTAAAAATATTCGGTTCAAATATTGATGGGATTTATTAATGATTGACAAATTAACGTAAATAATAATTTATCACTAAATAATTAGTGATTAGTAAATTATTTTATCAAAAAATTGATAAATGATTGAATTTTTAGAAAATTCTCGAAAATCACGCCAATAACCTCATACGTGTGCAAAGTGAAAGAAGGAAATAAAAGACATTCACGAATGTATACACTGCGTAATTAAACTTCAAATTAATTTATCATTGGTAGATCTCGAACGGAAGTTTTCGACTTTCACTGAATCGATATCGTCATTTTGCAACAAGAAATTCATTAAAAACGATCAACCAATTTGCAAAACTATATTCTTTATTTTTATTTTAACAAAATATTTTACTTTGAACCGTTTAACAAAATATTATCAAAATTATAGATAATGATTGGTATATTTACATATATGCATATGAACTACACGATCTTGCGTGTTTCGATCGTCATTAACTATAATAGTTCCTCGAAAGCGTTAGGAGCTCTAGTCAGTTCGCCCCAGTTATTAGGAATAAGACGCAACCTGTTTGCAGCACTTTGCAACGATGACGCGAACGGCAACGTGCCTCTGGGCAAGTCGTGCAACCGTTACTGGCAGTGCCAGGGTGGTTACCCGCGGTTGCAGCGCTGCCCGGCCATGCTGGTGTTCGACAGGCGGTCGTTGAGGTGCGTGGTACCACCGACGGAGGACTGCGATGTTCCCACGACACCGCCGCCCACCGAGGGCGAGTTGCCCGACGGACGCAACGAGCAGGAACCTGAGGAGGAGAATCTGCCGCCTGGCGTGCCACCTCTGCCATCGGGTGCCCTGCCGATTCCTTTACGGGCGCGTCCCAGAAACTAAAGTCGCAGCAAGCGTCCTGTTCGATCTGGAAGGACGAAGGAAGCACCAGGAGATCCCTTTTCGACGAGTGAGATCCCAGAGATCGTCGATCAATGCGGAGAGTTTGAGAAGTTCTCTTGTCAAGTCTCAGATTCTCGCGTGATTTTGCAGTTCCGCAATTTTATAATTTTAGAATTTTCATAGGATTACATTTTTGAGATTTTTTAAATTCTTAGATCTTTTTTAATGTCTCGAAATTATCTTGTATGTCAGAGAAATTGAAGTCCCGCGATTCCTCAAAGAAAAGTTTCGTTCTTTCTCGTAGATAAAATCTTTATTTTATCTTCATCACAAGAATTTGATTTTCAGATACGCTATTTTATATGTAAAATTCAAATTTGAGTAAAAGTGAGAATGGAAACTGCCTATAATTATACGGTCCGGTTCATCCCAATTAATGAACAACAATTTATTTTAATTAATTCAGGTAATAAGAAGTGAAAAGTTTATCAATTAAATGAATTAATTTATGATCTAAGATAATGAAAAATTGAATAAAACTTTCTAACCTTAAGAAAGGTAAAAGTTCTAAATGACAATTGAATATTTTTATAAATTTAGAAAAACTGGAATAAAATTAACTAAGCTTGTTATAAAGATTAATTTAAAAAATTTCAGAGAATCTCTTAAAAATATCAAAGAAAACAGAAATTGCAAAAGAAAAGTAATATAAAAAGTAGAAATAAATTAATTTGATAAAATATATATATAAATGTAGGATTGTTTTTAATGAAACAGAAATTTAAAATAAAAATGAGGAACTATTTTCAAGGACCGAGACATCCATCGATCCGTCCATATCTTTGACCGATCGAGCTCTTCTTCCTTTTCAATGGAGGTTCGTATTATTAACTGATAAAATGTTGAACATCTCGTTTTTTTCGGTTTTTTCTTGGACCGTTCACCATTCGCATCAGTCGAGATGTAAATATTGTATTTTCCCCGTTCCTGTCACACCCCTTTTTCCTTCCCCATCCCGCGCTCTCGTAACAATAAGGCTCGTACCACGTATATGTAGATCAATTGAAATAAATTGTTGTATATTTTTTATACGCATGTCCAGATTTTATTCAATGTTGCCTGGCTGTACATTGTTATTATATTTATTATAAATACATTAAATGTATTACATATAAATATACTATATGTACTACATATCGTACTTGCTCTTCACGCACTGTACATACAATTGGTCCCCTTTAAACGTCTATTATTAATAATAATTTACGTCTGATATATTCTTCGTCTATTGGCAACGCGGGAATCAAAATGAAATTTAATAGGAATGTACATCTTTTATAATTTTTTTCTTATTAATTCCTTCTAATTATTTCCTGTATAAAAACATTTGTATTATTAACATGTTGTAATTTATGTTTGTAATTCTTTTAATTTTTATAATTGATATTTTCCTTTAAATTTAAACAATTTCTAAAATTAATATTGTCCTGTGATAATTCGATTTTTTACAGCTATACACATTTTTTTTAATTTTTTGTAAATTTCTAATTAATATCGTTATATCCCTTTGTCAAATTCATTGATTTAAAGTTGCGGATGATTGTCAGGAGTTGTGCCTCCATTTTAAATACCATTTGAGCTGAAAAAGACACATAAATATACAGTTAGAAAATTAAAATATTTGATCTTATATTCTGCATTAATTGAGTTAATATTTCGATTTCGAAAATTTTTATCGATGATATTCAGATTAGATATTTTTTTGTTTTTTCAAGTCAAACAAATGTGCCTGATTTGAAGTTTTTAAAACGTAAAGTGTACAAACCAGTGAGGAACTTCGTCCGGGTCCAGACAAGTCAGGCTCACAGAGTCGAATAGTTTTCCGTCTCCGCAAGTGAGAAGTCGCGGATGTCCATCAACACAGGTGATCAACCTACCGCAGTCACTCGGTACGGGGAATCTAAAAATCATACCATTTATAAATTTTTGGTTTACGTAAAGAAATATAAAAATCTTACATTATAATTTAATATCAGTATTTAATAAAAATTGTTCTCTTTAAAAATTTACAGTGAAATATCTATTATTCCGTGACTAAGAAACAATTTAATAATTGCAAGTTATTGCAATTCAAAGAAGCTACGCGATGTTTAGATTATTTTCGTGTCTTGACATCGTTAAATACTACGTTTTATGAATATTGCAATTCATTTTATTAAAGTGAAAAGCAAATTTGATACAATATCACGTTCATAAAATTTAATATCAAGGTAGGGAGATAAACCGCAAAAAATCGCGAAAGTAGTTTCTTTGTAAATTTTTCTATTTTTATTTTCTGCATAATTCAAGAGGAAAAAATAAATGTTTATTAACGTGACAAAAAATTAAATATTTGAATAAAACACGCGCGATCTCTTAATTTTTTCGACAACCGGTTTTTAAATTGAAATACTACGCATAAATGTCTGACATTTAACGACTTCTTTTACTCTCACGATCTTCGATGGCGAACAATATTTTTTTTTAGTAATTCTTCTTCGTAATAAAAAAAAAAGAATAGGGAAAGGAAGAAAGATAAAAAATTTTATTATACCTTGCGGCTGTGTGCAGTAAAATAATTATACACATAATTTGCAACATGATTGCAACCAGAAATTTACAGAGTGCATGAATCATATAAGAATCTGATATGATCAGATTTATACAAATCTAAATTTTGATTATGATTGTTTGAAATAGAACATAATAAGAGATATTGAGCTATCAGAAATCTCGAATATATAATAATAAGTCACCAGGTTAAGTAATTTTTCGGGAAATATTTAAATTAGATATATAATATGATGAAATTAATTGATTTCTTTAAATAGAAAAAAGAAACTTTTTTGTATCATAGAAATTATTACAAGTTTATAGCAATTAAAATAATTAAATTATTAATTATTAAACAAATTATTAATCGATATTGAAAAAAAGAATAACATTGATAAAGTGCTTGTTCCCAAGAGGTTAAGGAATTAAATTCTTATAATCTTCCAAGAAGCGAAGAAAGAAAGAAAGCGTGCGAATTAAAAATGTCGTCTACCTGGAGTGCATTGACCGCCAGTTTTATTTTCGCGCGAATTTTCACATTACGAATGATTTCTCGAAAGTACGCGCATCTCGTATATAATCACGTAGCACATACATTACCTCGGATAGGGCCAGAACTTGGCAGCGGGACTGTTGGGGGGCAGCTTGTGCGGGCACTTGAATCCTACTATAGCTTCGGGATTGCAGAAGGGGATGAGTTCATCCGGCCAGACGCACGTATGGGTCTTCGCATTGTAGACTAGACCAGGATCGCAGTGAGCCTGAAGCGGATCACCGTGGACACATTTGATGTAAGTGGTGCTGCAACTGTCGCTCTCCGGATACATACCGAATTGATACTCGCAGCCTGGACTGCTAATCGGCGTATCTGCAAAGAGGAAAACGTTCCTTAATTGCAAATACTGAAAATTTATAGTATAGATAGATTTTCAGTACTCGCGAATATGAATAACGGAATATAATTTTAATTATATTGAGAGTTTGTGAGGTGATTTGAAAATAAATTAAATGCGTTATTCAATAAAAGAAAGAGATTTCTTATTTAAAATTTTTTTTTGTAATATTGCAAAAATATTGCAAAAATAGATAATTCTAAATTCTATAGCCGAAAAAATATATGTTCAATTAACCATTATATTATGATTTTTTTTCCTGCGTGTATAGTAGAGAATGTATTGATCTGCTGTTACGGGTTTTTATTAGCATCAACTTTTTTGGCGCAATAA
>Ga0157364_1006896_pt1 | contig 11724 bp, 4 predicted proteins | sample AttsexASBM2_FD_111476 | JGI IMG/M metagenome (GOLD analysis project Ga0157364, IMG submission 111476) | Fungus gardens microbial communities from leaf cutter ant in Ribeirão Preto, State of São Paulo, Brazil - Atta sexdens ASBM2 | ecosystem: Host-associated > Fungi > Mycelium > Unclassified ...
TTGTAATTTAATATATAATTTTTTTAGTGTACACTACTCAATTCGCTTGCGAACAACAAACTTAACTGTGAAATAGCTAAGAATACAGTAAAATGATTATCAATACCTCTCTTTGTAAACTTTGTAATCTATATTCATGATGTTATTACATTTCCACAACTCTGATAAATAAAATATAATAAATATATTTTTAATATAAATATACGATTACACAACATATTTTGGTTTAATTTGCATATATTATAATATTAAATGAAGAAAATAATAATAAATAATAATAAATAATAATTTTCTGTTGTCAGTTTCATTACATAATACCGTTTGGTTTTATATTACAATATTACAAAACAGCAATAAACGCGTTTTATTAAACTATTTGGAATGAGAAACAATCATAAATTAAAAAATATTGAATACTGCGTTAGTAGCTTTTGAAAAGGAATATGCGGTTTAGTGAAATCGTTTTCAATGCGGTTAACAAAGTGCAGAGTTGTTTGCGGCAGCCAATTTTCAATGACTGCATGGCGTCGCGCGGTCGGAAAGGAAGGGATACAGGGGTGTAGGAAGGGAGGTAGCGTAGAATGCGCGAGGGACGAAAATAGAGGTGCGGGATTCCGGACTGAGAATGAAATGGAATTAAACGATTCATAACGCGTTTCCATACTCGCACGCGTGCCGCTAACAGCTCGGTAGTTAGACCGCTATTCATTGGTTGATTCGTTCTGGCATCCGACGTAACTTTTCTTCTAAATCGAATCATGATTAAGCAACGCGTACGCCAAAAAACGGATGAAAAATGGATGAATAATAGTAAAGGGAAGAAAGAAACATGGCGAAATGCTCGGCATAGCGTGACAACTCAAATAAGTCTAACTTATGCATTTTGGACCTGAAGTGAAAAAGTTCGAAAATGCCATCCACAAAGTCCTGAAATCTTAGATGATAATATAGCTGCGTTATTTAAAATTAATTCCACATTTAATATTTAACTTTTAATATTAGCAAAACTTTAATCGAATTTAGACGCTGTTACTGTTTCATTGCCGTCTTAAAAAAGTTTTCACGATATTCTATTTAGCTTCTGAGTACATGGACCTAAGAAGATTCTTAGCAAAATAAAAAAACTGACAAAGAAGGATGGCTGGTTTTGGCGGAAGAATAGAACAACTCTTGAAAAGGATGTCGAAGCGACTACTTCATCCGCTTTGTAATGAAGTGATGCCCCGAAATCGCGTTCGGACGAAATTTTCCACACAGACTCCCTTCGGCGCTGACCGCGTAGCAAGTAAGAGAACACGAAAGGGTGTTTTCGGGTTCGTTGCTCAAGTTTCGAAAATGTTCACGATTCTGAGAGCAGGAATATCGACGAACGAGATCGCACGTTCGAAAACCTGGAATCGTGTATCAATCCTGGATTAGCCGATACGGAGAGCCAACGGAGAGATCTTTGCGGAATCCAACGAAGGGGAGGAAATCCGATTCTATGTTCCTGGCACAGATACATGCGAAAAGCGTTGAACGTTATCATCGATCTTTCCGTCGCGTTCAATGCCAAGTGGTGCCGAATGCGCCGCAGAATTTTGTCGCGTTTTGGTAGTAAAATGCGTTCAGACGGGCACGTCTTATTCTCGCAATAACCGGAGCTCGGAAATTTTTATTTCAACGACATGTGTCGCCAGCGTAAATATACATTTAATCACGAGAACATACATCGAGCCAGAATCACCGAAAGATTCCCCTTCGTTCCGTGATATCTCTCGCTTCTTATCGTTCGCTCGTCTTTGCGCATTGACTTCGACATCAATATCGACAGTATAGGGGTTACCACATAACACGGTGGTCTCTTTGTGTACTATCTACAACGGCGTATAGCCCAGGACTTCCCCTATACACGAACTTAATTTCCCCAATTTCGACCGCGCTTCGTCGACCGCACGATGCAATTTATACCGGCCGGGCCGACCCGCCCCTTCTCTTCCTATCTTGCCCTCTACCTATACACTCTCGGTAGCCGCCCTTCGTCCATGTAGCCGCCGCCGCGCCACGGTAATATCTCGAGAGGTCGTGCACGACGATTTAGAGGGGTCGAATATATATCGTACAGCGGGCGGCGCACCTGCGGCGAAGTCGTGCGCAAAGTAACGATGTTCCCTTGTAATTCGTCGCTACTGTTCTCGTAAATTCGGAACCAGCATCATAATGTCTTCGTTGGTCCATTTCGCGGTGCGAAAAATACCGGATAAACCTGGCAGCAATGATCCTTTGCTGATGAATGAGAGCCTTGTAGACGGAGAGGTGTGAGTCCACTAGCTTACGGATATAGGTATATTCTCACAGTATTTCTATTTCGTAATTTTGTGTTTTTCTTATTCCCGTCACTTTTAAAATTTAAGATATTTAAGATAAAAAATACACTAAAAAATATATTAAATTTTAATAAATCATTTGTTTGAATAGAGTCATTTAAATGTTTGCTAAATATAAAGATATATTTGTTTGATACAAAACCATTAATTTGATTTAGCTAATATTTCTTTTTATTAAGTACTTATTTACTATAAGCAAAATTTAGTTCATACTATTCAAATAAATATTTATTAAAATTTAGAATATTTTTTTCAGAAGTGCAAGAATTATTGTTTCAGAAGTTCAGTGCAAGAATTTATTTTATCAATTTTTATATTCAATAATAAATTCATATAAATTATAGATCATTATGAACAAATCAAATACAAATCGCTGGATGTTAGCCAGATAAAATTTGTAAATTATTAGATATGGGAAAAAGTTCGTGGCGTTTTTTTAATGTTATCTAATGGGAAAAACGCCACGAACTTTTTCCCATACCTAATAAAAAATGTATCTGTTTTAAAAAATATTCTACAACATCTTGAATTTATAAAATTTTTAATTTAAAAAATTTCCTGATTTCCAAAAAAGATTACCAATATCTTAAAATTTAAAAAATTGATGAAACTTTAACAATTTACATTTTCGTTAATTATTTCTACAATAGTTTCCTTAATGACAGAAATTACTGGTTTCATCGGTAAACAGTGACGTTTATTTGAGCGCGATTACGGGTTTATAGGTGAAGTAATATTCTTAACGAGGTAAAGTACATAATTACACAATGGCGTGCTAGCAAAGTATGCCTTTTCCCGAGGCAATTCGGCCGCGCTAGCATTACATGTTGTCCGGTAGCAGTTTAGCCAGTTTTATTAATGCTCGTCGCTATGAAATCGATTCCGACTAATGACGGAGCGACAGTATGTAAACGCGAAAATATTGTGTGAATTATACGAAATGTTATCGGGAATTGCGCCGTGAAGTTGTGGCTTCAATACATTTGCATCTTGAAATTTAATTAAAAATGAATGTACGATATGCATATTTATGATTTAGTTGAATTCACAATTTTATTCGCTCGTTGAAAATGTAACAGGCCCTTCTCCACTTTAAGTTCAGTTGCAGAAGCAGCTATTGATCGCGGTCCTTTTGTATCGGCAGCGATAAATCTGCTAATTTTACGTTCAACGATGCTCAAAGTTGCGAAGACAGCTCCTTCGAAGGATTATATTATACAAACAATTGCGTCGTTTAGTCGCTCTTTCTCGTAAATCCCAAGTCAGTCGACGAGAGACAATGATATTGAGAGCGAGGCGGAGAAGGCAGAGAAAACGTAGCGAACGAGGGTTCGCTAAGCCTCTTAGCATATTTTGCTCAAGTTCGCTATTGTTATTGGCGCGTATATTTTTATTGCATTCATTATCTGCTGATCCTCTTATCGAGTTTGGATTAATTGGTTGTTTTATAATAAAAGGGGAAGAGAGAGAAGTTCGAAGAGAAGAAAAGATGAAACGTTCTCGAGAAAGAATGAGAGAAAATAGGGTGGAATATAGGATCGCAATAGTGTTTGGTTTACCACTAACTTCTGTAATTCTCAGCTGGAGAGATTTTCAAGTTGATTCTTCGAGTAATCACGCCTCGTTTGTCGAGAATAGAGTATTCTTAACCCTTTACAGGTAACTGAAGTCTTTAAAGGTATTTTGATTGTTTGATTTTTAGGTAAATTTAAATCTGTAAAAAAATGAGTAAAATAAAATCTGACTTCTATGATGGTAAAAATAGCTCGTTGTTAAAGCTTTGATAAGTATACTAGAATTTAGAAGACGAATAAAAAAACTAAAAAGTTAAAATTCATGTTACTAGCGAAGGATTATATTTCAATATTTAAAATCAATGATTCGCGACTGCATGAAGAGAAAATAATATCAGCGAAAAATAAATCATCTTTAAGACGTTAGGTATACCGTTGAACGAAACGTATTTTATTGGAGGTATCAAATTATACGCGATATGGTAATTAGATTGAAAAGATAGTGTAACACTTGGCGTGATACATGTACGTGTACATATGTGTATGTATGTAATCGAAATAGCACGACGGTCGATATCTTTTCATCGGCGAGGGTAACGATCCTGTTCCAAGAAACGTTACTTTCGCGAAAAGAAACGCAGTTGTATCGCATTAGCATTGTCGCGAAAAGTTAGCTTGTCATGTATTTTTATAAAAATCACAAATGTTTAACGAGAGAACGAATCCATAATTTTATCTTCACTTTTCGTTACAAATAGTATTATTATCTCCATTATTATCTTTTTAAATCAGGAATATCGTGTATTGTACAATAATCCTCATTTATATATTACGTGTCGTCGAACATATAATAATATCGTCTGACAAGTTAAACCTACGGAAGTGTCACTCACCGATTTTAATGAAACTTTGCATATTTGTAGAACTTTGAAAAATATTTGACACGTATTTTTTTTTATCGGCAAAGGTCTACTCTGAAGAGTGAAATCTACTCCTTAAAGATAAAGGTAGATTTAACATATTAGATGAAATAAGTTGAAAACTTTGAAATTTCATACTTTTGACATAAAATTTAGTTTCAGCGATTCCAAAAACTCCTTATCCATTTTACTTTTTAAAATTTTCAACTTATTTCCTCTAATATGTTAAATCTCTATCCTTATCTTTAAGGGATAATTTTCACTTTTTAGAGTGGACCTTTGCCGATAAAAAAAAATACGTGTCAAATATTTTTTAAAGTTCTACAAATATGCAAAGTTTCATTAAAATCGGTGAGTGACACTTCCGCAGGTTTATTTGTAAGTAAATTCGAGGACATTCGTGCCGATGTTTTATTTTCATTTCATCGCGCAAAGAATATCATCGATAATTCCGAGGCGATTTCTCATGGGCCAAATTTCTGCCGACCTTCTACCTCGCTCCGTATGCCCGCCGAGAGCCTGGGCCGCCATAGTTGCTATCAGATGGTAAGATAATGTAAACTTATGCGAGGCACGCCCGGCGCACCCCCGCGTTTGAACCAAGCACCAAACTTTGCCGGGTTTAAATATATCACCCCTACTATTACGGTTTAACCATATGCTCTCGCGTCCTCCTCCTCTCTCTTCGCCCTCTTTCTGGTTACTGCAACGAATGTACGTCGCCTCTGGGCCATTCGCCCAATGGGCATCCCTTACAAGCCCGTGTCCGGATTTAGATACGATGCTCCCGGTCGCCATTCCCGGTCCCAAAAAGCCTTCTGACAAATTCAACACCGAGTGTGTTTGCATAGCGCGGGCGCAAACGATTTTCTCGCTTTCGTCCCTTTTCGTCGGTGCTTTTCGACGAATAATTTGTCTCCCTCTTTGTTTGGGTTCTAACCACTGCGGCGGTTGGGAAAAGAATTGTCCGTAACAATCCGAAATCCAAGCATTTCATTCTATCCTTTGAATAGACGTTCGTGCCGCGTAGACATTATAATTCAATAAAGCACAATTCAAGCAATTGAACGACAGGATTTGTCACAAGAACTAAATCTTATTGGAACCTCGAGAAAAAAAATGCACTGTAACGCTTTACATTTAAAATATACTGTTCAATTTATCAAATTAATTAAGTATACTCATTTTAATATTATTCTTAATCATTTTTATAAATCGCCAAGCTTTATTATATGTTCCTATTTATTATATTATATTTATTATTGCTTTTAACTAAAAAATGTAACTCAAGAAATATATCTATAAAATTTTACTCAAATGATTACTCATGTGATTTATTATTTATTATTTAAATGCATACGTCGACATAAACGTTATTTACTTTGAAACGTAGCAACTATAAAAATAAATTTATTTATATTTTGACACACATATAAATTAAAAATAACAAAATATTATTAATCTCAAGGAATTGGGTCATCATTACTCCTTCTAAAACTGTACTACATAATAACGTAACACGTTTTGTGCAGCATTTTTAAAAATAATTTTCATAATTAATTATATCCAAAAATTACTTAATGTTTCGTTAACAGCACTCGTCAATCGAATGAATGATTGATCGAGCTCAGATGTTTTGCCGGATGTCTTAAAATTAATTCGCTCTAAATAAACGCCGGAGAAGAGCACGGCGTTCTCGTTAATATGTACGATGCCGCGCGATACCGAGTGAGACAAGCGCTGGCAGATGTACCATTAGCACGCCTCGTAGCGGGAATTGAGTTATTAACGGTTATCTTTGTATTACGATCAATTCAGGGCGAACGATAATCGTCGTAGGAAATACCTTAGCAGCGCGGTGGGCGCGCGCTCGTGTGCGAGTGCAACGGAAAGTCACGTAAATGCAACCGGCTGTAATTTTGTGTCCCCGCTATCGTTGTAGACCGCCCGTCGTGGTAATGTCCACCGTTCGTCGAGTTATCGTACACATGTATTGCTAGCACGTAGATATTTCCGCGGCTCCGCGGAACGTGAGCATCGAGCGCTAACAAAAAGAAGGAGCGAAGAGTATCGATCGGATAACGCTTTGCAGAGATAAGATAAAGAAAGAACTAACAAGATGTCGCCCAATTGCGAATAGGAACCATTAATACCTTAATGAAAAATATTTTCCGGCAGGCCCGTTAATTTTTAATTCTCAGCAATTGACAAAGTAACAAATAATTAGCGTGTACAATTGAATTATTAAGAAGAAACTCATTATCTTCATTGAAAATGTATGATATTAAAATATTAATATATGATATATGAAAATATTAATCATAAAATACGTTTTATACAAAGAAAGGATGGCTTTATTGAAGTATTTAAAAATTTAGCTTGATGTGAAAGTAATTTTGTCGGACTATCAAAATAATTATATATAGGACTTAAACTGATTGCTGGAATATTAAAGTAATACTTTTATAGCATTGCTCATTATTGCTTGAGATTGCTACGTTATTATTTAGATGGTTTAACAAAATTATTTTCAGGTCGATATTTAGTTAAAATTTTTGAATATTTACTTTAACAAAAACGTTCTTTCTTCGTGTACAGTATTTAAATCTTTTTTATATTAATTAAAATTAATTGGAATTGTAGACTTTTTTTATTATCAGGAAAACTACAAATTTTTTATAATGTATCAATTACATGTTAAAATTGGCATCCTTTAATTTTAATAAAGACAAAAAAAACATCGGCAAGTGGAATAGAATGATAATAGTCAGACACGGGCAATCGAATCTGAAAAGAGAAGCAGATGATTCGATTCCACGAAAGATTAACGAAAGATTAATCAGAAACGATCGTGTTCTGCCCGATGCAAATAGAAACGAAAGTACGATGCCTGGAAATTAAGTTACGTGTTCGTGTCTGCGGTTTGGAGTTCTCCGTTTATGTCGTGACACGAATTAATCCTAACGCCTCGATCTCGCGAATCCGGCTGGATTGTGCACCCGCGTAGGCGTCTAACCATACCTATATTGGATGATGGAAAGAGTCGAGAGGGCCCGTATCTCGAGCGGATTCGAGACGTGCTATCGTTTTTCCGGATCATTAATCGACCGCCGCGCCTCCGCCTTCCAGAGAGATAGCGCAGTCGTGATCGAATTTAATTGCAAATACGTCTGTGTGTATCCTTGCGATGTTTACACCACGGTAATAGATTAACCACGCTCGAATAACGACGGATCGATTCGAATCCAATCGAATTGGTGAAGCGCCGAGAACGTAAAAGGCGAGAACGTTCGACTGTCTGCGGAATGTACTGCAGCACCTTCCATCAGGATATAAAACGAATAAAATCGGATAACTTTCAAATTAATACTCGTTATCCAAGTTATATATCCTAGAATTGAATTTGTCCGATCAAAACAGATCCGATGGAAATATGCTACGCGCCAGAATCTTGGTGGCGAACCCAACGGGTTCTACGGGAACTGAAGCGGAAGAAAGGAAGTCACGCCCCTCTCTAGTAAGCGCGAGGAAAGTTATTGCATAGTGACAGAGACAGATTGCACCTTGACGAAACGAGTGGTTGTTTTACATTTGCCGTCCGGTAGTACGCGCGAGAAGATTTCGTCTACGCTCATTACGAGGAAGTAGTTCGTCATCGTTGGACAAGACTTACGCCGTGTAGTTGACTTCGACGGAACGGAACGTTGAATAAACGATATTGCAGCATGGGATGATAATAATAATCGATGTAGAATGTCGAGTGACATAATGAATATGCGCTAACAGAAACCGGTGACACGTTTATTTGTGAGATATTTCAGAAAGCAATTTTGGTAATTTATTTGAAAAGCGTTGTTTGGGCGCACGTTGATGAAATGGAAAGTGCTGGATTTATCCGATAATTTTTTAGCTGTAAAGAGTCGGTGTTGTTGCTGAAACCAAACAGCTGAAAAGAGCTGCGCGCGGCAAATAATTTTAATTGACATATTATTGCAAAATTATTCAACGTTGATTTGAAAAAAAAAAAATATCCATGGATACTTGACGAGTTACAAAAATAATTGTACAAATTTTTTTCTCGATTAAATAGTAAAGTGAAATTATCATAAAAAGTTTCATTGGTGATTAAGAGATACTGACAATAAAAACATTTTTTGTTTTACGGCCAATGAATGATCCGTGCGATTTAATACGAAAAAAAATCGTTTCTCGCGCCTTGTTGTCGCAGTTTAATTCCCAATTTGAACGAGCTGCCACTAGCACAAGCGATCGTTTTCGCTTCCATCCCGCCATCGGCGCGTGAACGAGTCTCCCCTTGACGAACTTTGTGAGCGCAGATTGACGTAATCCCAGTTCAATGACGGCGCAGCACCGTATAACGATGAAACCGCCGATCGCTCTGTTGCGGGCTGTGGTCGATCGTTAAAATAAAACCGCGATTTGTCGGGTCGGCATGATTGTACGGGCCGAAACGAGCCCCTCGAGCGCACTTCAATGAGATTTCGGGGAGGGTAACGGAAAACGAGTTGTGCGCCGTTAATAAAGATGTTAATCTTCACGACTCTTCCCGTACTTGACGCGCGACAGCGATAACTATAAATCAGTTAACGAGATGAAGTCGTTGTATATGCGATATATAGCGACGAAGTAATAAGTGTCTCGAGTCTGGGAGAAGTGCAGGGTAGCGCTCCATCTAATTTTTCAAACGGAATCGCAGGAGGGGGATTCTTTCCGTCAGCGGGATACTATGTCGCCTGGCGAAGGACTAAATTTAAACAAAGCTCGGTACGGAATATAAAGAGTCGGGGAACGGCGATCGTTAAGAGAAAAAAAAAAATCATGATTTATCGAGGTAGACGGTGATTACCGGTCTCGTCGCGTTTCTGAATGTGTTACGAGGCGAAGCGAGGCGGACCAGCCAACGAGGCTCCTCGGGGCGTGGGTAGGATTGCTTGGGGTACTATCACAATGGGTGCACGAAAAGGGGCCGAACCGCGAGTGCAAAACAGCGACCGAGATTCTTCACGGCGATTACGGTTGCCGCCTTATTGCCGCGAAGCTTTTGCGTGGCGCTGTTAAATCCGACGTCCATTAAAAGATCGTAAAGCTTCGCAATGCCGCCGGGACGGTAGTGCCCCGCCGCGTAGAGGAGGCACAAAGCTCCACCGTTCCGGAAGTAAAATAAAAAGCTTCCGCGGGGAGGCGACTGGAGACGCCACGCCGATGAGAGAAGGCGTGCCCTTGCGCATTTCTCACGTGAGCTTGCGTTTGTTTGTTACCTACGAAGAAATGTATTCGTGCTCTCAAAAGCAAAAATAGTCCCGAAAGGTTATAAAAAAAGTTATTGCTGAGAAAGAAAGAGAGAGTCGCTAAACGTGATTACTTGGCGAAGAAAGTTTCAGCAAACCGCGCAAGAATATACGCTGATGATCGTTTAACGAGTATTCAATAATATTTCGTTTTGGCTGAGTTGCAAGTAGGCCAGTCATTTGTTCGCGAACGAATGTCCCGAGGAAATAAAAAAAGCTCCGCTCGTGCGCAAAGAAGGACGAAGCCATCGTAGATGAAAGCAGGTCGTCGAATATACGAGCCATAACTGTGGGAAGTTTCTCAAGGAATCGCGTTGGGCCACGTCTAGTTGGTAATTAGAATCTGCTGGGCCAATTCACGCGCTCTCTCTCTCTCTCTCTCTCTCTCTCTCTCTCTCTCTCTCTCTCCCTCCCCTTGTCTGTACGATTATCAAGTTCGGTGAAGTTTATTCTGTGAGTTTATTCGTGGGCGATAACAAAACCGCGCCTAGGATATGCGAGGTTTGTTCCTATTTAAGCTACAAAGTTATATTTCCCATGAAAGCCAAACTATGGAAGTTCGGTGCATGACAGAAGCACGTACGAAGTTAAGCAGCGTGTCTGCCTCCGCTTGGAAACGCGCGTGCGATCTCTGCAAAACCCTTCGATCCCAACTTGGAAATTAGGCAGCTTAGCTGGATTAACGAGAGTTTATTTATTTATGATCCATGTATGCAATTTCCGCAACAAAGATTCGTCAAATTCCTAATAGTTACTTTCTTACTGATGTAATTTCAGTTTTAAACTTAGAATACTATCGATATTGAGCGATTATAGTGTTACAATTGACACATCTAAACTCTACATTACTATAAAATGGAATAACTGTAGTCCACATTAAAAAAAAAAAATACCTAAAGTAGTACGCATATCTAAAATTAGGATAGTAAAAGCTTTTAAGATATTTTTAAGACATCTTCTATTTCGATTTTTGCATGTCGTTTGAGGTAGCAAAATTTGGATCGAAGTTATCCGATTTCATGATATAAGAAAATAAGTCACTTTTACTTAATGTAACAATCAATTTTTCATACATTTCACACTTTTATATAATGAGAAAATATTTAAAATCCTTCCTAAATATAAATAACACAAGTAACCTTATTAATTTAAAAGGAAAGAAAGAATTAATAAACACACTATCAAATTCAGTTCTTAATATAATATGAAATATAAATGTCAAATCCAATGTCTTCTTATAAAACTTAAATCAAATATATAACACAAAATAAAATATATATAATAAGTTAAAAATTGAAATCAATTATCTCGTTCTCTTATAATATTAATCGCCAGAAGATTTAAACTGTATGTAATAGATTAAATTTTTATTAAAGATTAAATTATTAAACTTTCTGTTTATCCAATTTTTTCATCTTCTGATTAAATTATGGTTTAAACTTAATTTTATTTTATGATAGATCATTAAATTAATAATTTTGTAGGGGTAACTTTAATAATAACTCAGTACGAAACTATCAGTTTAGTGACTAAATAAACTAGAAAAATATTTAATTTTTATCACCAGGTAATTTTTTAACATCAAATTAAGTGAAATCAAAATTTTATCAGAAAA
>Ga0157364_1006897_pt1 | contig 11723 bp, 4 predicted proteins | sample AttsexASBM2_FD_111476 | JGI IMG/M metagenome (GOLD analysis project Ga0157364, IMG submission 111476) | Fungus gardens microbial communities from leaf cutter ant in Ribeirão Preto, State of São Paulo, Brazil - Atta sexdens ASBM2 | ecosystem: Host-associated > Fungi > Mycelium > Unclassified ...
CTACACGCCCAGATACACGATTTTCCTCTCTCCGCTTCATGGTTTTATCGGAATTTTGAGGATACGATATACAGCTTTTTGTAATAATAAGCGAAACCGCTACTATGTCATACACTCTAATTACAACAAACGATAGAATATAACTACGGTAGAATATAAAGTGTAATAAAATATACTTAAGCCAATGTAGAAAATATTGCATATTTCCTAGGGATAAATATTGTCAGAGATAAATTATAAGACTAAGAAATGTTATTTTAAAAACTATATCAAAAGTAAATGATAAAATTAACCAAAAGTAAAAATTATAAAATACCAATCGTTCAAAATATTAATAAAATATTAATAATATTAATAATAAAAATATCTGCATTTTCTATTTGCAAATATAATTCTGTAGTTATTTTCTTATGTTACAGGAAAATTAAGTTAAAGAATAAAGATAAACTTAGGTATATATGTAATATAAAAGAATAATTGATTATACATAAGAAATCGTCTATTTTATTACAAAGGAATAACAAACAAGATTTAACCCAGAAGCAGTCACCTGATTTTTTTTACGTAAACGATCATCTGAGGTGTTTTTTTATAATTAAGATCACTATTATTAAAACATGTTACATATTATTGAATATTTTCCGATTATTTACATTTGAGAATATTATGGAGAGATATGGATTTAATCACAATTTTCAAAAAGTAAGTAAAAATCAAAGAAATATTGAAATAATAAAAAACATTAAACAGAATAAATACGTTAAGTAGCTTATGATGACAATATATATTTCTAAAAAATAAAGATTTTAATTTATACATATATATATATATATATGTATATATGCGCGCGCACGCACACAAAACGCTTTATTGTAGGTTCTCGATGGAATGGTTACATATTTAATGGTTACTAAAAAAGAAAAAATGTTAAAAAAATATCCATACAAAATATTTTACAATAGTTCTTCTTTTTCGCCATTGGAAAAATATACTCCAAACAACTATTCTCGAGTTAAGAGCAAAAAAACATTGCATGCTGTAAGAGTTTTATATATATATATATATATATATATATATGAGAGAATTTTTTCCGATGTAAAACTCTTAGAACTTTAGAATAAATCAATAATACAGTTTCGCGTTTAATTCTGCATCAAAATACAAATATACATATACACATATATACAATTACAGATAATAAATAAATATTCTATAAATACACAATTTTATTTTCCACGGGAAGATTAAAAAATTACTGTGTTTTAATTATTCTAAATTTATATAGTATACCAAAATATTACATTTAAAAAATTAATATTAAATTTTATGAATCAATATTATCTTTTATACAGATAAAGATATAAATAAGAATAATCATTTCTTTATTCAGTTAAATTTTGTTTAATAAATATCAAAATATATTTACATTTTGCTAAGAATATCGTGTAAGATAATAATAATAATAATAATGGAATATTATACACTGAATCAAAACTGTACGTAAATACAATAAAATATCCATTGAATTAATGAAAATGGATTCAATGAATTCTCATAATGATTTAGGTTATACAACTATTACTAGGATTCATTGCAAAAATGCATGAATATGTAATTATATTAATGAATCCAATTATTATATTACACAATGAATTAATTGGACATTAAGTCGGACATTGATTAATGAACATTATTTCATTGTAATAAAAAATGATCAAAATTCTTTTCAGTGTACAAAAGAAAATGTCTATTAGCTGTAAAACATTACACAAGTTTTTTTATTTGAATGTAACGGATTGTAACTATAGGTTTGTACCTAAATCAAATCGGAAGAAAGAAAACAATGCGAGAGAGATTTATAAAGGGTGTGTGCAACGGTTTCCTGAAAACTATAACTTACAGTAACGGAAATTGAAACGATTTAGGGATTTATATTATCTGCATGAAAGGTACGATAAGCTTTGTCTTCCCGCACATAATCATTTTTCCATTGAGGGAAAAGGTCAAGGTGTAGGATACAAATGATCGTAAAAATATCCCTTACATACCCTGTTATTTCTTCGATAAGGTGTCGAACGCTCTTAATGCTATAATCGCAAGTAGAAAAGGTACCTCACAAAATATGTGTATATAATAATTTAATATGAATGTCTATAATATTCATTCTCATAAAAAAATATCTTCTTAATATATATATATTATCTAAATATTCATATTGAGAATGTATTCCTTATAGAAATATCATTTCAATTAGTACTGTGTGTTCAATAATTCAACGAATCGGTTATATAAAAAAATAATATATCATCTTTAATCCATCTGTTTTTTAATAAATTATTAAATATATGAATATTGCTAAATAAAATCAATAATGTGCAGAACAAATAATTCAATTGAATAACAAATTAGATAAATACTTCCTAATATATTTTTTAATATGATAAATAACAGCATATCAATAATGTTTTTAAAGTAGTTGTTTTTAAAGTAGTATATTTTTAAAGTTTTCAATAGTACAAAGGGAATAAGTTGAAACCAAATGGTTATTATTTTGCAACAAGCCAAACAAAATAAATCAAACGTCATTTTGTAGAAAAAAACTTGTCAATTTATATACATGTATGAAAAAGATGTGTAATTATTTCACAATTGAAGCATTACAAAAAAAGAGGGTAAAAATATATTTACAGGAATCGCGCGTCATCCCAAATAAAATGAAAATCCTCGTTTTTTTTTGTATTAGGAAAAATTTAATGATTCTTTATGAAATGATTCTTAATTTAATTTTGTGTTGATTCCGATAGACAACATATAGATACACTTAACTCATGCAAACATAATTTTTGCCCCCCTTTTTTGTAATGTTTCAATTGTTAAATAATTACATATCTTTTTCATACATAGTTATATACATTTCATTTATATAAAACTGACAAGTTACAATGTCTACAAAATGACATTTGATTCATTTCATTCGGTCTACTTGTTGCAAAATAATAATCATTTAGTTTCAATTCCATTTTTGCCAAATACCGTGTATATTAACTTATTATTCGAGTTTCAATTTGTGAATAATTCATTATATTGTATATTCTTGTATATTTTACAGAAATATTTAATCGTGTTGCTATATGTCACTCAAACTCACAAACTAAAGAAAAAATAAATCACGGATAAATGTTGAAATATAATTATTAAAAATTGGAGATTATTGGTTAAAAAAAATGGTTACATAATCATCGTAATTCTCATTTAAATTTTTTAAAAGGCTCATATATCCATCAATCTTTTACTTAACAATTTACTCGTTAATTCCTTTAACTTTTTTTAAAAATTATAATAAAGAGATTAAAAACTTGAAACTGATTTCCATATTTATATCATTTTATATATCATTTTATATATTTATATACTCTATTCAATGCATGGCAAGGATACTGTGCATAAATTATCAAGTAGCGGTCTGCTTGTCAAAGTAGCTTTTCAGCTTAATGTGCTAGAGATGAATTAAGTCCGAAACCGCGGACTCTTAATTAAAATGTTAGTTCTATCTTATTCGCGTCGCAGTTCTCCAACTAATAAGAACCGGCTCTTTTATCCTTCAGTGAGACACGGTCTCCAATATTTCCTTGACAGACCTTCCATGACGAAAAACAGTCTTGACTTTTCAATACAACGTCATCTCTTTTTCTGCAACTTCTTTCTTCATATCTCTGGCATGTTTCTTGCGATGTGTCACTAATACGCAAGATACATATGACACCTTACATGTGCGTTTTTTTCTCACACATTTTTCTCGATTAATCAGTATCTTGGATGCATTATCTAATCGCAACCGCTTTGACGGATCTGTAGCAAAATTGCTTTACTGGCGAACCGCATCAATGATTACGGACAAATTATTATTATCAAAGATAACAATTTATGTTATAATTTATGTTATAAACACCATTTATACTATAGAATAGTCAATAGAGTAACTCCGGTATATACATATTATACTTATCAAAATCTTAATTTATCAAGATTATTTATTATATGTAAGATAAATAATTGTAAATAAATTATACAAATAAAAATATACTATTTGCTACTATGAAAAAAATATTGAAAATCCAAACTATTTATTTTTCATATTAACAAAATTTCTTAAAATTATATTTTTTCCATATATTCCATAGGCGTGAGATTATACGGCTATTCACAGGTGGGATGTACGATTCATAAAAAATTCAAAAATAATGTTTATAAAAATAAAATGTAAAATGACGCAATAACTTATAAAAGTTTTATTAAGGAATAAGATTGATAAATATGTATACAAATACTAGATAATAATTCTAATTTTGTGCATTACAAGTATATCAGTTAGATATGAAAGTATGATATGAAATACATGTTTCAGATAATGCATTTATTGCATTTAATGCACTAAATCCAATTTGCGCACTTAGTCTGTTTTGAGTACCCATATCGCCTGCAGTTACAATGAAATCAACGCTTAGTCAATGCTACGACTGTCAACTGACGGCAAAGGTTCTGTCAATCAGTACTGGACCATCACTGATAAATGATTAACTAATATCTGACTGGGCCCGAGCTATCATTCAATATTTAGCCAGTACTGCCAGTAGTTTGCCAATATTGCGTCAGTACCTGAACTATGGTTCAGGTCAATATTGATTCAGTTTTTAACATTTTATATATAAATTTCACTCGTTAAAAATGCTGTATATTCCCTCTAAACAAATGGAATATATAAGATATATCAAGCTGAATAAAGAATATAAAAGTTAAACACTTGTATTTCATTCTTTACTATCCCTCTATACTTTGTCATCATAATAATTATTAAGCTTTTTGCCCTCTACAGTGATCATTTTATGTAGATTTATATGATGAATATGTTCTACTTACTACATTGATAAATCGATTCAACTGACAGTGATTTCATTAATAGAAAAAAATTTCATTAACAGAAAAAAAACTAAAATCGTAACGTAATACTGGTATAGCATAAATGCGTATATAACAGAATGGTTGCCTGCAAATTATACCGTCAGATCTTCCATTTTTTTTTTGAGGGTAAGAATATATCCATACAACTTGCATAGCCGCATAAACGTATGCATAAAAAAATTATCCAATCGCATTTCTCCTACAAAGCACACGTAAAATGTAACTGAATAAATTTTCTTTATGCATACGTTTATGCGATTATATAAGTTTTGTGTGGATATACTCTTAATACCTGCACTGAAAAAAAGTCCTATAAATTTAAGGGGATGCTAAAGCCGCCTGTTTTACCGTCATTTTCACTCGGTGAAAAATTTCGGAATTGGATTTACGAATTGCAAAAGTGTTATTACATAAATTAAAGTATGCACAAACAGGACTTCAGCTGGATTTCATTAGAAACTCGAAAAAGTTAAAAAATTCACTTACTTTTGGCTTGTACAGCTCAGATTATATTTGCTTGATATAAGAGTTTTAAAGTCCATATCTTAAAAATATGCGTGCAGCTGAGATCACATTACTTAAACGATATCGAGTGTGTAGAACTAAGCTTGAAGATTTAGAAGAAAAGTATTTTCACCCAGTGGAAAATACGTGAATACGGATGCTTCGCGAAGACTGGGAATGTCAACAGAGCCAAAATTCTGTGTAGCAGTAGTTGCGTGGTCTTGCGATAGATGGTGCTGGCATTGTTAGATAAGGATAGATGTATACGTTTGAGTTAGAGGCTCTGCACAATAAAAGGAACAGAGAACAAGAATTTCAACCTATCAGAAACTATAAATTCCACAAAACATAATTTCTGGTAGGTTGAAATTCTTATTTTCTGTTCTCTGTTCCTTTTTTTGTGCGGAGCCCTTAAGCAAAACAATATTTATGTATTATATAATATAATGCAAGAAATGAATCAAAGATGTCACCACTATAATCGAATTTGGAATTAAAAAAGTCTGTACTATCGACCTCGATCAAGTTCGATAATCGGTTTAGCATTCTCTGAAGTATTCTTGAATAGTAACTAATTGTAAATAAATGTTTTTTACTGCAAATAAATATTTATTTAAAAAAAAGCAATATTTAAATCAATTAATATGTGTTTCCATTTAGTAAATATTTATTTGTAATAAGGAAGTGTTTACTTAGCACTATTCAAGAAAATGTTACTTAGACTTAAGAAATTTTTTTTCAGTGTGCCCAATGAAAATACTGGAATTATCTAATACTTCGTATCAAAATCATTTAGCTATGTTTGTAGCATATTAAGCTATGCAATCAAATCATCTTTTCCAAATGAATCTTTGCTTAATTTGTGTTTTTGCGTCATAATTTTATATATTATCTATCTCTTTCATTGAAACTATTTAACATTTTGCTGTATACTGACTTTGGTACGGTAAGATTATTTTTTCATTCGTTTTCACTTTTCATTTCATACGTCACAGGTTTCAACAATCGTCTTCATCGCGTAAAATTATCGAGTAAAATTAATGATAAGGAAAAAAAATTCTTTCTTTACATATTTAATAAATTAAATTTATAACCGCGGATATTTCTGAATGGCAACTTTCGTATCAAATAATACAGGAAAAACTAATCATCAATCGGTATTGACAACAAAATCAATATTACGACTGATCTCATATTGAGAGGACTACACAATAGTCGTGCAAAAGAAAAGACCAAGGTTACCCTTTTTTCCCCATCAAACTTTTCAAATCGGCGAGAAAGGATACGATATCTTTAAAGAAAAGCAATTGATATTCCCGTCTGATCAGTTCACAAAAAACAGCATTAATCTTAAGAAAAATCGATATACAATGCGCACAGAGAAGATATTTTAACACGACTAATATTTGATTGCATTCTGCTTTAGTGCAAGAGAATTTGAAGGGCAATTAGATCAAACATTACTCTCGAGGATCAGTATCGGGCGATGTATGAACAGTCGATAGCATATATACATTGAGAGACGTAAGCTGCCTATCTCCCTACATAATCTGTGTAGAAACACAGTCAGCATTTTCCACGTGATCTACAAAAACAATAAATAAGTAAAAACAATGCTCATAATGGCGTCATTTTCCTTTTCTTTTGCGACCAATTTTTTTATTCCATCAGCTAAAATGTAATTATCAATTTGCTCAGCGTATTATTGTCTTTATGTTTACTATTTTTATGTCACTATCCTATTGTACATTTTTAAAATTATTTTATAAATACTTTCAGTTGGTTTTAAAATAATGTATTCTATCGCAATCAATAATACATACAATAATTAATAGATAATTGATAGATATTGCTATTCTCTTATTTAACATTTTTTATGGCTAAATTAAAATAAAACATATTTATTCATATATGCAAAATAAAGTTTATGTAAATAAAGTTTATAAATTATGAATATAGAATAATTATATACAAAATACTTCTGCTAATAAAAAAGTTAATAAATTTATGTGATAAGTTGAGTTTTTCTGCTCAAAAATGCAATGTGTAAGAAAAAAATTTAATTTATATTTTAAATTAAACAAAACTCTTTTTCCCCTTATAACATAAACTTATTTTTCACGTACAATTAATAGATTATCTGCTTAGTTGTACCAGCTACAAAATATTTTTAATAATGACTAAATAATATAGAAAAAATTCATTTAAAAAAATTTTAAAAGTTCAATCACCGTTAAGTTTCTGCGAATTTTGATTTCATTGTTGTGCGCTTCAAAAGATCTCATAAAACTTTATTTTTGTTAAAAATATAATATATTAAGCAATAAAAAAGTTATTCTTTTACAAATTTTTCTTATCATCGAAAGTATTGTTACACTCTCATATTAGCAACTAATTAATCTATGGCACAATTTTGGCAAGCGCAGTCGAAGAAGTCGAAGCGCAAGATGGAACGATGCCAAAATGGTTTGATCCACCGATTCCGGACGAAGGAATTGTGTAACCGACAATCCTTGTGCAATATATTCGCCGCCTCGGATCGTTACCATCTTTGCATATTACTATCGCCTCTGCAATCCCTGGCCAGGCGAGAGCTACAAAAGGTATTCTCACGAACGATTCAGATGCAATTATAAAAAGTGCAGTAATATCTAAATATCTCTCGGGGATATAAAGTATACGACGACGGTAGCTCTCGTAATTATAATTAAAGATTTTTTTATGCTTGAAACTTGAATTCATCAAACCATTAAATCAGATGAGAATAATAGTTCTTTTTATTATTTCCTAAAATTACAATCTCTAAAAGATCATATTAATAAAAAATACTTTTTCAATACGCTGCATTCCTTGGACTTTTCACTCTTAATCAAGAATCAGTACATAATTCCTACAAGGAATGAAAGAATTTATCTCTACCAAAAAATAATTTTTGCAATTCATATTTTTGTAATTCAATCAGATTTGATAGAAGACCAGCAGTTTCTCTTAAAAGTTCCAATTATTAAAAAGTTATAATTTTAATTTATAATTTTCATCCTTGTACTAAATATTGCGAATAATGCTTATTCTTATTTATTGATTCAATTTACTATTACTGATTTTAATAATCATCACATCATTGAAATATTAGGTAATTCAAATTCGATTAATTTAATTTACAATCAAAGCTGTTTGCGTTTCATATCTTAATCGCATAAAAATCGATCTTGAACGGATTTTCGAATAATTTGAAAATTAAAAAACTTTAAAGTTTCAATAGTTTCAAATAATTCTAAAAAATTAATTTTTATACAATCTCGTTAGGTTAGCTAAATTAATTCATTTCAAGAACGATTATTAAATTCCAATTATTATTCACTTATTTCACAAGATAACTATATTGATGTCTAAAATTAACTTCTGTACATAAACAACTTCGCTGGCATAAACATGAAATGATCTATATATTCATATTAACGAAAACTATGAAAACAAAGGAACCAGCAATTAGCGCAAGATACATTTCAATAGATTTTTCGATATAATGTCAAAAATTAAACTCCATAACAAAGTTATACTAGTACAATAAAATTATATCAATTTTTGCTATCTAAAGTAAATTAGATGTCTTAAAAGTAAACGCGTAAGTGTAAAGAATTGTCTTTCTCTTGAAATGATTAGCAGTATCGTGAAGCTTTAATATAAGTCACGAACAAATAAAAACAGAAAAAGAGTGCAATGACATCAATATATATGTACATCCATAACTTTTGAAGTAAAGAATAATTCGCATTTTATACACGAAAGTTTGTTCGATTACCTAAACCTACGATGGCAATGATGAATTTTTCGGTGCCAAAATCAGTGTGTGATTGCATCGAAGAACGTAAGCCGTTCGACGAAATCATATTTCATTCTACATTTGGCAATGAAACATAGACTCATCTCTCTTTTGGCAATTCCTTAGTTACAAAGGTCACGTCAAAAAAGTGAATTATCGCTAAAGATGTAGTCGCGTATAAGAATTTTAATTATACGAATATTTCATTAGCTGACATAATAGATTAAAATTAAATTTTGTTAACCTGGAAATAGTCATCTGGAGCATTTTTTTACTTCGAAAAAATGTGAATTATTGTAAAATATTGCTTTGTATGGATATACATATTTAACATATTTTCCTCTTTTTAATAACTGTTCTTAGGAATCTCTTTAAATCGAAAACTCACATAAAAAGTATTATATTAATTAAATTTATTTTTTTAGAAAATTACTGTCATACAAGCTATTTAACATGCTTATTCAATTTAATATTTGATTTCTATTTACTTTCTTTAGAAAATTGTAATTAAATCCATATCTGTATTGTTGAAATATTAATAAATCAGAAAATAATCGATAATATGGTGTCAATAATAATAAATAATTTTAATTATAATATAAAAACACTTCAGATAATTGTTTACTTAAAAAAAATTAGGTAACTAAGCCTGAATTAAATTATGTTAAAATATCAGTTACGCCTGTTCGTGAGTACAACAGAATACATTAGAGGATGATACAATGCGGCAATAATTCGCCAGTGAATATCAGATGCGCCAACAACTATCGTCTCGTTGGAACAGAGTTTACTATAACGTGCCAGCATATTTTATAAACAAAAAAGTTTCAGATAAAACATTTTTTAACACTTTTACAACATTTTTCTTATTATATATATCAGTATTTCTTCAATATATTATATATAAAAGTATAGGTATATATAATATTTAATTTAAAAAATATACCAAAGACACAAAAAAAATAAATTCTTAAATATATATATAATGTGTCACTTCTAGATTTATAAAAATTGGCAAAATAATTAAACAAAGTAGTAAAATATATCAAAATATTCTTAATAAAGTAATTTATTTCTCTGCGAAGAAAGGCAATAATTCGGTACAATCATTCAGCAATTTGTAGTACAGAAATAAAATATCTGTATTTCACGATAATATCTCATAGTATAAAGATATGAAAGATAAACATAATCTATTGCGCCACATTACATTCCCATCGCGAATGCGTATACGTGAAACATATGGAGAAATAGAGAATTATAGTTCGAACATTCAAAGATACTTCAAGGAAAACGCGTTGAGTAGTATATCTTAATAAATTGTGCCCCAAGAAATATAAGCAACATTTCTAATATATATTCTCTATATTCATATTCTCAACTGCACCATGCGATATAACGTTAACGCGATAACAATGCGACGACCATGAAAGTGCAGGGAAGAACGGAGAACTGTTTGCTCGAGATTAGCAAAGATCCATTATGGTGTAAATTTCATACCTGACCTAATTAAAAACTGTTGTCGCACGATCGTTTCGTAATCACAAGATTATGATGAAAGAAAAATTGTTTAAAAAAAAAATCAAAATTTTATATTAAATTCAGTTAACAATAAGATTAAAATTTGCAGGCAATGCGTTAATTTATCTCTTTTCGTGCATATTTTTAAGATGTATAAACAATATTTCATATTTAAATGTTTTATTCCAAAAATACAATTAATTCATTGAATATTCTAATAATTAATTTATGTAACAAAGATAAATTAAACATTAGATATATTAGATATAACATTAGATGTTCTGTGTGAAAAAACCTATCTACATTTTTTTATTATTTTTATTCAATATATCAATATATCAATAAATTATTATTTATTAAAAGTAAAATTTCAATCATTCAATTGTTCAATCGTAAAGAACGTAAGACTATACATTAAATCTAATCATATTATTATCAATTTAAAGCACAGCATGATGAATTGCACAGAAAATGAAAATAAATGAAAAGCAGTAGCTCGAATGCAAAGATTAGCATTAAGTAGATAAATAAGATGTGGAATAGCAAGATACTTAATTTGAAACGTAAATATTATAAAAATGAATTTACTTTTCGTGAATCAACAGAATACTCAAATTGCGTGTTTCTAGTACATTTACATTTAAATTGTCCTCAAAGCGATATCGGTGAATTTTCATATAATTTACTATCGCGTGCAATAGGATGCATATATATATATGTGTATAAGTTACTATTTAATAACTTTCTATTTCGTAAATTTAAAAGAAATATGTTCGAAAAGTTAACTTTTCTTTTCTTCACTTTCTTATCAGAATAAATAATTTTTGTTTCATATATAATAGTAAATTTATATAAGAATTGAATTATTAGGCTCAACTGAATAAAACAATAATAAAAGGTAAAAAGAGCTAAGAAC
>Ga0157364_1006898_pt1 | contig 11722 bp, 5 predicted proteins | sample AttsexASBM2_FD_111476 | JGI IMG/M metagenome (GOLD analysis project Ga0157364, IMG submission 111476) | Fungus gardens microbial communities from leaf cutter ant in Ribeirão Preto, State of São Paulo, Brazil - Atta sexdens ASBM2 | ecosystem: Host-associated > Fungi > Mycelium > Unclassified ...
AAGTTTATTGTATGACGTCTATGATCTATTTATTTCGACCATCACTTACCGCTAAAGCCATCTATAGGAAAACGGCGGAAGCAAAGTTGTACACCTAATATATTTTATTCGTTTGAATAGCTGTCAGACCGTGTGTTTCTACCCGAATATGGGCTCACTTTATGTACTTTTTACAACCATTTACTGTCAAAGGAGGAAAGGACAGTTTTCATCGATTTTTATATAGTGTTTAAATCATTTAATTTCATCCAAATTGTCTTTATTTAAAAATGGCACGCAACATAAATTAACGTCATTCCTCGCTTCTGACGATTCGAACATGGCTGCTGAGACTAGTCAAGAGCCTTAAGTAGAATATCTTAATCTTGTTTAAGATTATTTTAATCTTGTTAAATTTTTTTCATTTAAATTATACCTCATGAGATATTACTCTAAATATTTAATAAATAAAATATTAAAGTTTTTTTTGTTTTAATAACTTCTTGAAGATAGTAAATAATGAAGAAAGTAATGAAGAAAATAATGAAGATTATATACTTATTAATTATGAAAATTGTAGTTGTGCTGTGATCATCCCCATTTCGTCATCTGAAAACGTATTCAAGTTGTCAAGGTACTTGATCTTGAGTATTCATCATCTATTTGCATAAAATATCTCATTGATGATAGGCTTCATTGATAGCTCGATGAGCATTAATATTGGCAAGCGGTGTATTATTATATATTAATATTGGCATACGCGATCATCGTCTCCATTATCACATTTCCTTAATCATCTTCTATGTCGATAAAGTGATGAAGGGCATATCGCCACTCAAAAATTAGATATAATTTCTCTTTGAGCATAATAAAATTATAGAGGCACACGCATGCAGCTGTAATTACTTTTTCAAGATTCATCTTGATGAGTTTGATAAATATGCGCCAACGTGCAACTAAAATTCCGAATGCGTTTTCGATAATTCATTTAGTTTGAGAAAGTCTATAATTGAATACTTTTCTTTCTATAATCAGAGTTCTGCCTGGATAAGGGCGCATTATTTGACTTGACATCTTAAAAGCTTCACCAACAAAAAAATAAGACATTATCTGGTTAGAACCAGATGCGAATTCCAAGAAGGTGCATACACTACGATAAGTCCACATCCGTGTACACTTGCATATGCATATGTCCGTCTATGCTTCATAGTAATAACCGTGCTGCAAGCGGGTTGGAATTCACATCACTGGTTAAAACTTGGAAGAATTGCAGAATTTGCAGATAGATTTAAGTCATCATTGTCTATTACTTCTCCTAAAGATGATTTTGCGAAAATGCCACCATCACTTTCACTTTTATAAGCTCCGACAATGATAAATTCGTACTCATGATCGCAAGCTGCCATTAGAACTGTACTAAATGTTTTTTTAGCATACTTGGCATATTCCAAGTTTCATAAAACCCATTAATAATTTCCAACCACTTTACTTCACTTGGTGGCTTTAAGTAGATAGGAGACAATACTTCTACTAGGACAGAGCATATTTCATTGATTATTTTATGCACCGTCGATTCACCTACACAATACTGCAATGTGATAGAGGAAGCTAAGTCTCCCGTGGCTAAATACCTGAATAAATTAATATAAATTATAAATTATATTCTATAAATTATAATGTAATACATGTATATGTCACTCTCAAAGTATTAACTTAGTAAATGTATACATTTACTAGTCAATGTATAGACATACTAATTTGATAAATGTATCCACAAGTAATGAAATTTAAATTTTTATTAGTAGATGCATACATTTTCATATCTGCTTTAATAAAAATATGCAAAACTACATCAGTTTAAATGAAAATTTTTACTAGCAAATGTGTACATCAATAATAACTTTAAATGCATAAAAATAAATCTTAAGTAAAGGGCATATAAGAGTCAAAATTCAATAAAACTTGAATGTAAAAACATATATATATATATAATACAGATTCTTTTTTTATTAGAAGAGGAATGATTCTTCGATAGTAACATATAAAATATCTCAGAATAAAATATCTCGATGATCTAATCAAACAATAATTACATGTTTCGGCTTCTTGATCGAGCCATCTTCAGATTTACTGTAATAGCAGTTGCAATCTGCAGTAGATGAGTGAAACGATAATATCAAGTAAAGATAAGTTAACGATTTTAGATAGATTGTACGTTGACAGACAAAAATTATTCCCAAACTGATCGACTGAATGTTAAAATTTCAATGAATCTGAATAATATGAGAAAATTGAAAATAATTCAAACTAATTTATACAAACAAAATCAAAAATAAACTCATCGGAGAAATCAAAAAATATAATAATGTTAGAATATGTGTCCAGTGATGATCAATAACATTCTTTTATGTCAAAAAGGAATCAATCGCATAATTTAACAAATGAGATGGTTCAGGCTAACACATGTGAACATTACAAAAGACAAGTGACTAAACAAAGATTAACAAAATTTACAGTACTAGTGATGCAAAGTCATACATTGTTTATTATTGGTAAATATGAAGACCTATAGTATCCGTCTGTAGATTTAAACTATTTTTCTGTTTTTTAATATTAATATTAATTATTTCAGAAATTAAACGTTTACTATAGCATCTTCATCCATAATTAAAATGTTATCCCAATCTAATTCATGTTTGAATTGTAGTCTATGTTCAATTATTATCGAAAGATTGGAAGTTTTTCAGTTTATATAGTTACGGTGTTCTGTAATTCTCGTTTTAAGTTGTTTTCTTGTTTAACCAACATAAAACGCATCACAATCTCTACAATTGATTTTATATATTACGTTGTTTTTATTAAAAAATAGGCACGGGCTTTAATAAATTTTTTAAAATTTATTTGTGCTGTAATAAGAAACTTTTGTGTCCTTACTATTAAATCTGTTTTTTTCCGTAATTGATGGTATGAATACCGTAAACCAAGCTGTTTGTTGAACTGAATTATCAATATTAGACGATTCTTATAAGCCAATTTTTTTCTTTAAATGGTATTGCATCCTATCATTAATCATACCAAAAATAAAATTTAGTAGATAGTCGTTATCGAGCAGAATTTTAAATTATTTATATGGTATTGTTTATCCGACAACATCAAAATCCTATCCAATTCTATAATAGTGCCTCTTTTTTGCGATATCGGGTGGTGAGGAATAATTAAGATATCTACCAGAATAACTTTGTTTATACCAATTAAATTCCAAAGAATCACCTTTTTGATAGTAATATCTAAAAAATTCAAAGTATTATCTCCGATTTCTATTGTATGTTGTAATCTCGGATGAAAAGAAATTAAAACAAGTCTAAAATAAGTTCTATCTTAGTAACAGGAACCGCAGTACATATACAAGTACATATACGAGGGTGAATTAAATATAAACCAGATTTATTTTTTTTTAATTTATTGAAACACTAAAAATACAAACGTGCAAAGTTCTCTATATAATCTCCGAACTTAGAAACATTTTTAGGACAAACAGACCAACAGATAGGTAGTTTTTTATTCCTATCGTAAAATAAAGATGGTTGTAACCAGTTAATTGCGCCAGAACACTTCATCATCATTAAATCTCTGTCCTCCAGTGCTTCTTGTAATCCGAATAAATGATAATCGCAGGGCGATAAGTTTAGCAGGTGTTCCAGTCGTCCACAACAAATTCTCAATTTTTTGTTGAGTTTGGGTAGCTGTATAGAACCAGGCATTATGCAGCAGGATAACATCTCATATTAGAAATTTACGTCTTTTTCGACAATATGCGAGTTTTCGTCCAAAAGTTGGCAGTAGTATGTGGCGTTCACACAGTATGACGTTCATGGAGAAAATCAATGTACAAAACCTTCTTGAAGTAAAAAAATGTAGTTATAAGAACCTTTCCAGTTAAAACCGATGTTGATTACCTTCATTTTCAACTGCTTTTCGTCCTTTTAAAAATGTTTGTGCCACGCGTACACTTGAATCTTCTTAAGATTGTTGTCTCCGAATTGTGCCTTAAACCTTCTTAAAATTTTGGACGATTTTACGCCCTCTGTCGTAAGAAACTTAATAATAACCTGTTGTGCAAGAGACGAGAGGTATTTCTTGCTCTGACATCGTGAACTGACTAAAGGAGTGTGGGGTCCTCTACGGGGGGGGGGGATCTCCTCAGACATCCCTAATTGTAACACTTAGAAGCCGCACTCATCTTTCTCTCAACATACAAAAATAAATCCGGTTTATATTTGATTTATCCCTCGTATCATCGATGTAGCGTATAAAAGAGGATCTTCAAACCGTGACAACGCGCCTCATTCTAATCTGTGCACCACCAGGTCAGCAATGATGGGCGACAACGGAGAACTCATGGGTATCCCAAAGTTCTATTTATAAATTATTATCAAACGTGAAATAGGTCAAATCTAAAATAAACCTTACTGCTAATATGAATTCTTTTTTCGATACACATTTCTTAGCAATATGTAACTGATTATCGTTAATACAATCTTGCTATGTCTATGGAGATGTTAGTAAAAAGTGATGTAACATGACCAACAAAACTAAGTTATAATTATCGTTAATCTTAATTCCTTTAAGTTTATTGACCTTATTGAAAACTATTTCTTATATAACTGTTAGCTTCCGAAACTGTTTCAATTAAAATGTTGTGTATAAAGATATTGCTAAATTATAAAATGAGCCTATTAATGAAATGATGATTCTAAAAGGACATTCTGGTTTATGTATCTTCGGTAGTGCATACGCCCTCAGTAGCCCATCACTACAGTACAAATGTCTATATTTACCATTATCTATACATCCGCGACTCTTCCGTCTCGTCAACATATCTCTTAAAGATTTCGTAAGTTTTAAATGCAAAAAATCAAACTGTTTATTCATCACGTTTTATTTATCGATTAGTTGTATTCATTATTTTCATTATACTGGTTATTATTATTACTTTATTAATATTATTATTAATATTATTAATAATATTAATAATATTAATAATATTAATATTATTAATATTATTATTAAGAAATTTAGTATGCCACATTGTGAAATTTTGCAGTAATATGCTTTTAACATGTTATAGCAAATGTATACATGTCTAGTAAATGACTACATTTACTAAGAAAACAAACATTTTTATATTCAGTTACTTCATATTCAGATACTTTTGCTAAAATCTTACGTAAATGCTTACATTGACATTACATTACTAGTAAGTGTATACATTTACTAAATTTCACACTTTGACTGACATATATAAAGTAATATGATATACCCTTGATACCCCGTTATAGCTAAACATTGCTCTGGAAGCAATGGTTTTCTATAGCTAATTTTTGTCAAATACATCGACACTTTTTTCAACAGCTCATTGAACATCTCTTTTCACATTCTCAAATATTGAAAAAATCATTTTTTAGCTCTTGAAATAATGTGCAAAAATCATCCAACTTATCACGTTGAAAGTTGATAGGATAAACCCACCACGTTTTTTTTCCATCGTATAGTAGGTGTCATGTCCAATTTTCGGTTTCTGAAACGCGAGATGCTAGGATCCGTTATCTTTCGATTTATGCGGAAGTATTTATGTGGAGGGAAGAATGGGAGAAAAAGAGAAGAAAAAATATAACAAAAGAAAGAAAAAACAAAAGATAGAAGAACGAGATCTGGTCTCCAATGAGGATCCCTTTTATTTGTCCTAAGATTTTTTTATTATGCGGATCGGCCGGAAGATAATTTCTTTAGTATGCATGGCAGGCAGGATCCCTCGGGCGGAGAGTTGGGATGGTTTCCCGGTACTGGATGGTACGGGCTCGAATGAATCGACGGATCTGCGAATACCAACGGTATTCGATCGAATTCTTCAGCGCAGTGATACTCGTGCACCAGGCTCCTATAGGCGGCCTCGCGGCCCAGCTCGATACACACGCGGCATCGGTTGCTCTTGTGAACATCGCGATCGGCTTAACTTAGGTTTGCGAGAGTGTCGAAAGCCTCACGGGGTTGGCGTATCGCTGGAGCATTCGGAAAGACAAGTTGCGTCTTCGGATAAGGAAGCCGCCAAGTAATAGGTGGGGAAGACCTGCATCCCTTTTTCTTTGCGGGAGCAGCTATTGAGATTGGAACGTACGACGGAGATTCGAATGTCAAGGTGAAGCGGAGAATTCTAGAGGAGCCCTTACGTCCCCGCTCGGAGTGAGATAATATGCTCTGTTTCAAGTACTCAGGCGAGGAAAGGAGCATTCTAAGCGCTAGTGAGTGTTCAGAACAATGGAGTATGAGGAAGTGTGAGGGGAGGGCAGATAACGCGCTATAACGCTATTATAGGTCGTCGATCAGAGTGTCGGCGATCTAGATTAGATTTATCGTTAAAAAACCTGTCCAATTCGTATTTACATTTAGTGAAATAATACCAGTTTCTACCAATGTAGATTAGTTTTAATCTAATTAGATTTAACCTTAAAGACCTCCACTCAGCTTTGCAAGAGTATATAAAATACTTTGTTCCTGCGGGCAAATATACATTGGAGAAACCGAGAGAATGATCAACCTATGGATAAAAGAACACCAACGTGATGTCAGGCTAAAACACGTCATGCAATCAGCACTATTAGAACACAACATCAAAATAGGACATCAAATATTGTTTGACAAAACAAGCCAATATTACATTATACTTTCCAAGAAAGTATAGAGATACAAAAAAAAACATTCTAACAATCTAAATAGAGATAATGGTTACAACATAAATAAAATATGAAAAATCATTCTCCTTGGTTATTGAACACCGACCAATTTCCCTCATTTCTCCCTCTTTCTCTCACAATTTTCTTCTTTCCTCTCACCACTCCAACAAGTAGTGTAAAAGGAACGGCCCGGAGGAATAGCTCAGGCTGCTCTTCGCCATGATGAAGTGGATTATAAGGTTCATGAAACGTTGGCATTCCAAGAACGGATCTAGACACGGAGGAAACCTGTGAAACGCATAATCATTTATCCTTGTTTAATTCGGTGAATAACAGAATAAATAATGCAGTATGCGCGAAATAGAACGCAGCCCTGAATTTTCATGCAGACAACATGTGTTTAAGGCTGATCGCTAATGTCGTATTGAAATTGAAAAATTTAACTCTGTTCCACAGATACTATAGTTCCCTGTTCCCTATTCCTATTCCTCTATTGTGCGTTAATAGTGTTCTTGTTCCCTATTCCCTGTTTCTTCTTCTCTATTCTCTGTTCTCTGTTCCCCATTCCATTTATTGTGCGGAGCTCAAAGAGAAATAGAAGGGAATGTTTGATTCTAAGCAAGTGGACGAAAGTGACTATATATATTAGCATAAAAAGTGGACGCTTAAGATGACTGCCATAACATATATTTGTCCGCGGATTTAGCTATCCTCACTATTAAATAAATTCCCTCCTGTTTCTCTTTACTCTTTGAGTATACATTAGTATACATACGATAGAGTGTAACTTCTAAGATATAAAATTTTCATTACTGATAATACTAACTGATGAAAGGTTATCTCATAATTTCGAGCTGAAGTTGTTACTACACGCCCGGCAATGTACCATGGTGCTTTACAATATTTATTAATAATGAACCATTTTATTGCTCAAGATATTTTTCCCGTTAAAACTGTTGTATAAATGTCAAAAAAAGTGGATGCTTAAGATGGCTGCCATTCGTTTGCGGATTTAGCGCCCCCTCCCCCCCTAGTGATACATTCCCTCCTGTTTTTCTTTACTCTTTGATGGAGCCCCTAACAAATATGTCTTCCAACAATAAATGTCTAATGCCAAATTTTTGATAAAATCAGTAAACAAAAAGATCGAACTACTGTTAATCCACAATTCAATGAAGATGTGATTGAAATAGAAGCTATTGTTCAGCTGTTGAGCAAAATTCAAGGTAAAAGTAATATTACAATAAAATCAGACAAATTAGAGAATATATTTATTATTTGTATCTATTAGAAAACATTTTCCTTTTTATTTATTCAAACTATACATTAATTGATTAACATTTCGACTGCTCTTTACATCTTTAGGATAATCTATATATATTTAAGTCCAGTTATTCTCAATAAATAAATTAATGCACTTGTATGTAGCACAATTACATGAATCAAATATCGATTTATCATCTCCAGTCTTAAAAAGTGGAAACGTTGCTATGTAGTTTAAATCACTTTGTCAGAGGGCAGTACGCGGTAACATGTGCAAGCGTTAGTTGCGGCACTCGAGTCAGTTCTTTTTCCAGTTTTCCTCTCTCTCTCCTCTCTCTCTCTCTCTCTCTCACGTCATGTTCTGCGTGCGGATCTTTTGTAAGTCTCAGCAAGTTAGTGTTCGGTAAAATTAATCATCACTTTATGTCCATTGCGAGATTGGCATCGATTATAATCGTCATTAAGCTTATGTCGTTAAGTAATTACTTGCGCCGTCAGACAAACGCTTATATTGTAGATTTAGTTTCTCGTATTCTAATCTAGTAATGCGACACCGATATCCAAACTGTCGTAACGCACGCAATTACATCTCTACTCTTTCGATCTGTATGATCCACATATTAATTTGATCTTATATTAAATCGCTTTATAGCTTGTGAGTCAAAAACAATGAGTAACATTTCTTTGTAAACTTAGTGATTTCCCGCCAATCTTCCTTCGCTATTAGCCATTATTGGCGCCCAAACACATTCGATGTCATATTAGTCACAACAGCCACAATATAGCCACAGATTGGTTACTCCGATGTGATTGCATCGCGTTTAACCTAACGCACGCATCCTAATAAGTCGCAAACATGGCTAATGGCTCAGGCGATCCTCCCTCAGGCGATCAGGACAGCGGTGTATTGTCGCGTGTAGTTGAAGTGCCTGCGCTTGCGTGAGTCGGAATCAGATCCACATCGTTTTGGAAATTGAAGCCAAACCTATGGTTTGTACAAATGAAAGCTCAATTCCTCACTGCGAATATAACAATAGATGAGATGAAATACAATTACGTAATACAGTGCTCTGACGACGATTCCTTGATTGAAGTTATCGATATCATGCTTAATCCGCGACGATAAAACGCCGCGCTCAAAGACAGATTAGTTAAAAGTTTCGCGGATAGCGCCAAAAAAACTGCGTAAGTTATTAATTGAAGTTGATCTAAGTAACCGCCATCCGTCACAATTTCTCCATCGGATAAGAGATTTCGCGCAAAACGGCGTCAGAGGAAGTGTTTAAATGTTTATGACTGCAGCTCTCACAACAAGTGTAGGCTATATTAACAACTACTAAGCACAAACTCGAAGAATTATCGCAAGCACTAGCAGATCGAATCACGTGATACCGCTGATGTTAACGCTACCGCAGCAATTACACCGAGCCAATTCGGCGGATTCGCAATGTCCGCGCTTCTAAATTGGATGGAGAAATTGGAAACTCATTTATTGTGACAAGGCCTCGTGGGATTCTCGTCGCAGAAACCGTTCACAATCGGAGAGCCCTGCTAGTATCATTGACGCTTTAGTGGCAAAACTACCAAGTGTCCGCAACCTTGCAACTGGAAACCCGTGATACAGGAAAACTGGAGGCGAATTATCTCCGGCAGATAGTTTGTGGCAGCTCGCCGTCTCAGAGACCGTGTCACCGGCATCAAATTTTTTATGAACACTGGAGCGGATGTCTTGACCATTCCTATCTTAAGACGCGATCGTACTCACATTAATGAATCGGGTGCTCCAATCATTTTAAATCATCAGATTATCAAGAACATTATGTGTGGATTAAGAGGGAGACACTGACACTTAAAGACACTGTTATTCCTGAAATTACTTCACATGAAATCAATTCAAAATTGTGATAACATAACATCTACGAAGAATTTCATATACAACAAATAATTGGAGAATGACTACATAACACAATAATTAAGTAATTTTTAATATAAAAATATATTTGCGATACACATTTTCAGAATACATATAAGAAACAATCCGATGAAATTAAAATAGAAGAATGCAGTGAAATATAATGATGCTGCAAAAGATAATCCTAACTTATTGAAAAGGTTTAATAGTACATTTTTTATTAATGTATTGTTTTATTAATGTGTTATCTTCATAATACCTACATTAATATATTTTTTTTCCAGAAATGGAGAATGAAGAAATAAACTTTCCTTTGAAACATATTAAACATATGAAGGATATTAATGTATGCCAAGTATCTAGAAATCCAGATGAAGCGGCAATATTGACATTGTATTAGAAACAATTGCAGAACAGACAAAGAAAATACATTTGCAAGTGCAGGCATGTAAACTAAAAAACCGAGCAGAGTTTGACTGAGTTAAATAAAGTTAAATTTACACGACAATAATTTCATTTCTAAAGAAATTTTAGAACGTATGAACATAAGTGTTTCTAAAATGCGTATGTTATGATTATCCTATACAAGGGATGTTATAAGTCATAATTTAAAAATAATATATCCAGTAAATTGCTAGCAAATTATCGTCAAGTTGGTACAAATGCTTGTTTGATGTCAAAGATTTTTTTTTTGGTTAAGATTTTTTATGATATAATCATATGATATAATGTAAACATGTATAGAATTACAATTTCGTGTATTATTTCTTTTATTTTTTCTCGCCTTTAACACTTATAGAATTATAATCATTATATAATAGGTATGCAATTTTAACTCGCAAAATCGAGGAAATCACATTACAAATTGCATATATTTAAAATGTTACAGTTCGCTGCTCCAATTGTCAAATCTATTATTCAAAAACTCTTATCCAAACATCATTTTTACCACGTTCTCTCCAGAATTACAGACTTTTGCAGAGAGTTTACTTTTATTCTCCAAAAGCATGCGAGTATGTACGAGACACGTTTTTAAAGATTTTACCTCATGAAAGTATGATCATTCCTAATATATCAATGTGGATTGTAACCTTGGAATATGTAAACCTGCATTACAATTTTTAAAAAAAAGGCAGAAATTACGCGCGAAAAGAATGAAGTAATCTTGTGTTCTTTAATTATAGATGATATAATGATTAAAAAAAAAGTGGAATGATATATAAATGATTATGTAGGATATATTACTTATGGGAAACACATTGTCACAAGTGCTAATTGCACAAGTGACAATTGCGCCACGAACGTGTGATAAATATAAACGATTAAATAAATGATTGCCGAAACCGATTTATTAAATATACTCAAAGTTACTTTTAAATAATTAATATAAAAGAAGACCCTGAGCGAATATAAATTGTAAATTTAAGGCGCGGAAGCTGTTCTCGCTCGATACGCGGAACGCTGACGGGTAAACACAGAACGCCAAAGATAACTTTGACGAAAAATCCTGAATATAAGCGCGACCACGGACGCAGTCGTCGGTCAGAAATTTAAAGAAACTTGTCATGTTACTCTGCCTGTTGTTTAAACGAATTTGTAACAATATTTACCGCGACGTGGAAAGTGCTAAGTGGAAGTGTAACGAAATAACCACTGTTGTTAGGTGTGAAGTTAAATATATTATTTTAAAACTACAAGTCTACTAATCGATCACCCCCCCCCCCCCCAACCCCCTTGTGGTTTCCAAACCCTGCCGTAAAACACCCACACAAAAAATATGGGGCGGGGGGGGGCACACACCCTCATACAAAGCAGGGGAGACGGAAAAAACAAAAAA
>Ga0157364_1006899_pt1 | contig 11722 bp, 12 predicted proteins | sample AttsexASBM2_FD_111476 | JGI IMG/M metagenome (GOLD analysis project Ga0157364, IMG submission 111476) | Fungus gardens microbial communities from leaf cutter ant in Ribeirão Preto, State of São Paulo, Brazil - Atta sexdens ASBM2 | ecosystem: Host-associated > Fungi > Mycelium > Unclassified ...
ACAATCTTAGACTTGGCTCAGATTGCAACTTAGGCAAAGACTTGAGTAGAGAAGTGTAACAACCTTAAGCTTGAGCTCAGGTTGCAACTAAGGCAAAGACTTGAGAAAGTATAAGGGATGGTAAAATTGGTAAAGCATAAGGATACAGAAATGTATCTATGCTATATATACAACTAAGTGAGAGCAACATGACGAGTCCATAAGGCACAGTACATGAGGATACAAGAAGGAGAAAATGAGGACTAAGTCAGGATATCATGCCTACTATATGAGGCGCTGACTGAGACTACTTCGGTACAGCCGATCATTGTTGTCATACCCTTTACCCATGTCCATATTGACTCCAGGAGGCATCAATCATAACAAGAAGTAAGAATGAGTTAATTGGTAAAGCATAAAGATACAGGACTATATCTACAACTATATATACCTATTGACAATGCATTTAGTGTATGGCAACCATATATAAATGATATCACAGAATATGAAGAAAAGATAAGGAAACAACACCTACTATATGAGGCACTGACTGAGACAACTATGGCATAGCTGATCATTACATCATAGAAGAAACAACCCTCAATCCTATAGTCTATACTGCAACAATGTGTTAGACATAAGAGATTGATTGTAACAATACTTCTATTTTAGCATTCATGTCCCCATGAACTAATCCAACAATGCTAAGTCTCCAGCTACATATGAGGCAACTATTTTCTTTGTGGGTTCTACAACTATTCGTCCTTGCAACATTAATACAATGAAGTAGAGTTCATGAGGTGGGCCTTCTGTATACATTTTGATTGGGAATCCTTTTCTTATTGTGTCAGCATTATGTTTCTTCTTTAATGGCTATTTCATTCCAATATTGTTTGTCTTGTTTTCCTTGAGATTGTAAGGATTTGTAGTAGGGTAGTGGATAAAATGGTGATGTTTTAATGGGTGCTTGTATAAATTTCATGTATTCCTTGAATTTATTAAATTCATCTTGGATAAATGTAGATTCTGGGGTTTTTAGTTTTGGTAAGTCTACATCATATAGTTTATATAACAGGACTTCTTCTTCTTGAATTTATACTTTGTTGTCTGCTGCTAATTTCTTTAATACAAAGTTGTCTTGTTTATATACCTCTTGAATTTTCTTGATATATGCTTCAGCATATTTGTTTTCTTTTCCTTTACAGTTATACAGTTTATCTGCTAGTAATGCTTGAATATGATATGCTTGGTTTTCCATATCACTTTGAACAATATTTCATAAACCTTCAGAGATACTGAAGATGTTACCTACTATTTGTGTTCTGAAGTTGTGACTAGCTTGTAGAATTGTTGATTCTATTTCCATGATTTGAGTATTGGCTTCTTTTACCAATATAATGATGTTTTGTAGCTGCAGTTGCACACTGACAATTTGTTCAATTTCTTGTATGATTTTATAATATTTCTTTATTTAATCTTTTTATTCATTGTTCATTGTTTTGACCAGATTCATGTTGTTAAGAGTGTGAGTTTTATATAAATTAGGAGAGTTGGGAGCAGTGGTGAATTAGTAAGCCATGTAGAAGATTCTTGTTGGTTGGATGTTTTGAAACTGTTAATTTAGGATTTTACCCCCCTTTTTTATAGATTTTGACTTGAAATTCTTGACCATAATCTTCAATCACCTCTTTGACATGAGACAACCCTGTTTTCACTATCTGTTGATCATGTTCATCCCCATAACTCTTCCAATGCACTAAGAATTGAGTTTTCCATCCTCATTTTCTATACTTCCTAATTTCTTCTACTTTATACTCTTCTTTCTTGTTGATAATGTCTGGTGGTGGTACCAGTTCTATATGTTAACTCTTGAACTGTAGTTCTTTGCATTGTGTCAACAGGTCTTCATTGAACACATTGTGTATTATCCATCCTTCTGGAAGTCCTAGCTAAAATGCTTCTTAACCAATGTTCTTTGAGATTTTAAAGAGTCTATATCTTTTCTGGTTAAGCTTCTTAGAAGGTTTGTTTGAATAGATATCTTTGGCTTTCAGCCACACATTGTCTCCTGTCTTTAATCCTTGTGGGTTTTGTCTTTTCTTGTCAAATTGTCTTTTCATAGTTTTTTTTGCTATTTCCATTGACTTCATAGCTTCTTCCCAACTTCTTTGCAGTCCAATGAGGAATTCTTCTAGTTTTGGAAATTCTGTTTGCACCATTAAGTTCTCTTTCCATGGATGTCTTCCAAAGTTGAGTTCAAATAGAAATATCCCAATTTCTTGATTGATTCATTTGGTTTATTTATCTATCTGAGAGTGATATGCTGTAAATAGCATTTTTTTTGTTTCTAATGCCTTTATTAAATCTTTCATAAATCTTGATGCAAATTAGGGTCCTCTGTTGCTAAGAACCTTCCATGGAACTCCATGTATTTTCAAAATTTTGTCTTGATAGATTCTTGCAATTTCCTCTGATAATACATTTATTGTTGTCACCTTGAGTCAAATTATTTTTGTAAATCAGTCTACTATAACCACAATAACATTTTTTCCATTTGATTTTGGTAATAATCCAATAATGTTAATACTAATTTCCTGCCATGGTTCTTTTGACATTTCTAATAGATGTAGTTCTCTTACCTTTTTCATATATTACACCTTGTTTTGTTGATATTTGAAACATCCCTGAACATAGTTCTTTACATTGTTTTTTATTCTTGGCTACCAGTAGTTTTTCTTGATCAGTTCCATCATTTGGTATTGTTCTGGATATCCTATGTCTACTAGTTTATGGTTTTTCTATAGAATATTTTCCCTGATTTTTCAATTCTTTAGCATATAAATTCTTTTATCCACATAAACAATCTCATCCTCTCCCTAAGATTAACTGTCTTTATTTTCTAATTCTTTGATCACTTCTTGTTCTTTGATACTATTTCATCATATTTCTTCTAGTAAAGTGGTTTCTTCTACTACTTGATTTCTTTATAGTATTGTTATGTCTGCTGTTATCTGTTGTCTTGCTCAGAGTTTTCCTTTGAATTCTTATTGTCTTCTATGGTATTAACTTGATCTTTCCTTGATAAAATATCTACTTTGATGTTTGTCTTTCTTAGAATATGTTATAGTATGAAGTCATAATCTTGTAACTTCAAATAACATCTTGTCTGTTATCCATCCAACTTGTGTAGTTCCCTAAAGTACTTGAAATCCTTGTGATCTGTCCAAACTTTAAATTTCTCTGTGACATCCAACAAATATTGTCTTTATTTTGTTAAAGCTTCTACAATTGCTAGTAATTCTTTGTTGTAGATCTTGTAGTTCTTTTCTGCTAGTTGCATTGTTCTGGATAAAACCATAATGGGCTTTCATTTTCATTCTTGTTATTAAGACAACACTCCTCCTATAGCATATTCTGATATATCTGTTTTTACTTAGAGTTTTCCTTCTCTCTTTGGAAGAGCAAGTACCAATTGACTTGTGAACTTGTCTTTTAATTCCTTAAATGCTCTCTGATGCTCCTCTTCCTATTTTCAATCCTTCTTCCCTTTGAGTTCATTGAGAGGTTTTGCCATATGACTAAAGTTCTTGATAAACTATCTGTAGAAATTTGCAAACTCCAAGAAGCTTTCCACTTCTCTTATTCTGGTATGGGTCTTCCATCCTCTGACTGCTTTGACCTTGTCCATTTCCATTTGCACTTGTTCTCTTCCAACTACTACTTCTAAAATTGGGATTTCTTTCATGTTAAAGTCATATTTTGACCTCTTGAAATACAGATTGTATTTTTCTACTATCTTGAAAAAGCAGACTGTCTGTTCCTCTAGTCCTTTCATTGTTTTTACTGGAATTACAAAATCATCCATATATTTTGCAAGTACTCCTTTATGTAACAACTCCTGGAATATACTGTGCATTATCTGTTGAAATATTCCTGGTAAATTGCACAGTCCAAAATGCATCACTTGAGGTTCAAATAAGCCTTTGTTTGTCAAAAAGGCTGCCTTCCATTCATCTCCCTCTTTGATTCTTATGTTGTTGTATCCCTATATCAAGTTCAACTTATTAAAGTACTGCACTTCTTTTAGTTTGTTGATAACTTTCCTAAGTAAGAATAGTCACATCTTATCCTTTATTGTCACTTGATTTATTTTTCTGTAGTCCTGTACCAATTGTAATAATCTATCCTTCTTTGAAATGTCAAAGTATGGTGCTACATATCTTGACTTGGATTCCACTATTAATTTTTGTTCATCAATTTATTACATGGTGCTCAATTGCAGTGTATGGAAGACTATCTACAACAAGTAGCCTACAGTTTTAGAGGCCTCAGAGGACAGAAACCCCCTTCATAGGCAAATAGAGACATTATTGCAGTTAGAAGAGATCAGAAATGAAATCTAGATAAAGTTTGCTCATAACCAACCTACTAATTATGTGTCCAAGTCCAGAAAGACCTATCATACTGAAAATACAGAGTTAAAAGAAACTGAGAAAATAAAACTGAGAATCTATCTACAGAATCAGAAAAGCAAAACAATTGAGCACTCATGGGGGCTCAGAAGGAGGAGGGGGTCATTCTTGAGAAGAGAAGGCAAATACACTTGGGTGCTCCTTCAAGAAGTTAACAAAGTCCTTAACCAATGTAGATGGGTCAATTAAGGGACTATGGACAAACTTAGAGTAGTTTGCAAAGATATGTCATCATGTTTCCACCTGGCAATGGCTACACAGACACTGGGTGCACTCTGCAGGAAAAAGCACTGTCTGTACTCCCCAATGAAAGCATGGTTGAGGATGGCTCTGGTCACCCTGGCACATAATGTGACCAACTAGCTAATATAGGGAAGCCAACTACCATCTTTAAAGTAGCTAGGCTGCAGAATTTGTTGGTTCCTATCTCTGAGAGGGAGGAAGTGTTGATCTTGGACAGTGGGATGGTTAATTGATGTTCTCTAGGTGTCCAGGTAGAAAATAACACTTTTGAAGTATAGGAAGTCAATAGATGCTGCTAGATGAGGTCCAGCAGCCACTCTAGTGTTAGTCACATTGTTATAGACCAGTTGGTGAAGGGACCACTCAGCCTTGCTGGAGCAGTCTCAGAAGTCAATCCTATGGCCATGGCCTTGGGAAAAGAACAACCTAAGTGTAGAGCAGACAGCCAAAGAATAGGCTTATCCAGGATATACTGAGGGGTCTATTGCTCATCTAGCAGATCCTAGTGAGTCAGTAATGAGAATAATGTGTTCAATGGCCATGCTAGTAGCCTTGGCAATACCCAGTCTTATAGCAAACAGCTTAGCATTAGGAACAGTTATTCTATCAGCTGGAGCCTTGGAGGACAATATCTGTTAGCCCAGATTTCAAATATGCACAGCAGAGACAGCCTGCATGTGTCTAGAGGGTATAACACTTGCATAAGTGACAACAACAAGAGTAGAAGGGGAGAAAGAAACCTCAAGACAAAGATAATCAAGAAATAGTAGGTGATTTTTGCAATCTTTGAGGCTTGAGTGATTGTAAGGGTGGAAGGAGATGTGATTAGAAAAGTTGTCTAGCAACCTACAACCTGGGGTGACTTCAGTATATAAGAAATCAAAGGATTCTGTAAGATTAAGCAGAGAAGCTTCAGTATCCAAGAGAGAACCTTTCAAACAGGCATACTGGGTGTTATTTAAAAGAGCAAGGGACTGTGGGTAAGAAGAAGTACTCTTGGAGTGTTTAGCACTAAGTAGAGACATTAGCATACTATGAAGTGTTATGAACTAAAGTCCTTAGAGTCAGATGATAGAACAACTCTTATATTGAGTGACATAAGAGAACTTGGTAGAGAACTCTTCTACAAACTAGTTTACCTTATATAGTTCTACAGATGGTCCGTGCTAAGTACTGTGCACCCTACCCTAGACAACCATGTGTAGTCCATGAGGTCAATATGTAGTATCCATGTTGTATAATATCATTTGTTCTCAAATCTTCTACTAAATTCTCCCAAGTCTCATGATCTGTTTTGTGACTTTACCATCAGGTGACTGATATGATGGAATGACTGATCAACCCTAACCCTAGTTGTTCTAAAAATAGAAAATAGAGAAATAAATCAAAAAGAAAATAGAAAATGAAAAGAAAAATAAAATAAATCGAGTCTACCTTCTTTAATCTTGACATGAAAGAAGAGTAGCAGTCCTAAGATAGGACTGCTCTACTAGCTTCTTAAAGTGAAGATGAATCAGAATGAGACCTACTAGAGCCTCAATTTCACCAGTGGATGAAGTGCAAAATGTACCAAGAATACAAAGAGCAGCTTTACACTATATAGCTACTAAAAGCAACATCTAGGCCTTGGTAGAAGCTCCAGCAAAGAACCAAAGTCTAAATCCATGAGTAGTAATAGGAACAACATAAAAGCAATAAAGGAGGTGTTTCTAGAGTTGAAAAAGGCCTCTAGTTGAATTTTCAAGCATTCCCATCACTTTGACCATTAATAATGTCTTAGTAAAGTAGTAGTGAATATGTTCCTTGAAGAATAAGCATCAATCAAAGTAGAATCCCAAGTATCTCCAGTATGTCTTGTGTTTGAGAGTAGGAGCACCAATAGCAAAGAGGTCTAGCTCTGGGTTTGAGTCATTGTGTGCCCTAGAAAAATGAAAAATCTTGGACTTGTTATGCTCCATGACCAAGCCAAATGTCACCATCAAGTCTGTAACTACTCTATAGCTATTACAAAGCTCTGGTAGGGTTATATTATATGTTTCTCCCTGAGAGATTAGAAGACTATTATCAAAAAATGAAAGAATAGAAGTATTTAAGTAAAGAGCTTGAGCTCTATGTTCAAAAATGCAGATAAGAGGAGCAATATAAAGTGTAGAAAAAATAGGAGACAATGCAAAACCTTGCCCCACATCTCCATCTGTATCACAGGCTCCAGAAAGAAATGAATCCCAAGAATATAGGGTAGATTTACCTACAAGATAGTCAGAAAAGAAGTCTACAATGCAATTTGCAAAACCAAAGTGTCTGAGAATTGAAGTAAGCATGCTATGATTTAAAAAAGGAAAGAATTAAGTGATATCAAAATTAATAATACTTGTTTTAAGACTCTTGGTCCAGCTAGCTTGTACCAAATGAGTCAGAAACACACCAGCATCTTCAGTAGACCATTGGGCCACTCCTCCTAGCTGGTTAGGGTAAAGAATGCCATACTTGATAGTATCAAACTGAAGGCATCTGGCAATCATCTTTTTAATAAGCTTTCCCAGAGTGTTGAGCAGAACAATAAGCCTAAAAGCCTTGGGGGTATCATAAGTAGGCTTGCCTAGCTTGGGTATAATCATAGAGACTGACTCCTTGAAGTGTCTAGACCAGTGGTGGAGTAATAGACAGGCATTGGCTAAGAAGAGAATACCTATAGCATAAGGGTTGTTGGATAAAATATACTTGAGATACCACTAAGTAATATGGTTAAGGCCTGGAGCAGAGATATTGGAGTAGGCTTTGAGCACTTCTTGCATCTCCAACAATGAAAAGAGCACCTAGGAGTGAGTGGCCTGGCTAGAAACCTCATCTAAGACAGAGAGATTAACAAAGTGATCAGCTGCAACATTGTAAAACTGGTGGAGTACTCTCCACAAGTCAGGGAGGTCATTATAGGATTGGACTTGAAAGCAGATAGCCTCTACTTTTGCTGTTTGACCTAGCTCATAAGATCCCAGAGCTGTTTGTTAGTAGATGCTATCTCAGCAATTCTGTTGTCAAAAAATTGCCTTTTAGCCTGTCTAGTAGTAAAGCAAAAAGAGGACCAGTCTAACCATTTCCCAGTTCATCTATAATTCTCCAGTACAGTCCTACACTTATTGTTTCACCACTTCTTAGAACAAGAGGTGATAGTAATCCTATTGGTGTTGTGACAACCACTAAACCAATGTCCAATAGAAGCACAAGTGGTAAATCTCACAGAAGGGATATCTAGTGGGAACATAAGTTGTGTATTCACAAGAGAACTCAACAGGGAACTACAACAGTACTCTACTGACTATTTATATAAACTAACCCTGGTCCATGCTATGACTTCTCTATACCTATCCTAATGTCCATGCTCTGTCCTCATATCTATTACTAATCTTTCTTATGTCTTTCTTAAGGCTAGCATGCTGTATATATGTGCCCTGATGTCATACCCTAAACTCTACTCTTAATCTCCATCATCCATATGTGCACCATGTGTACACCATGAAGAAGCCATACTGTTAACATGTTCCTTGACATCACTCCATCTTTAGACTCTTTCTGATCCTTCTAAACTCTAGATCCTTCCAGACCACTCTAGACTGCTCTAGGCCCTATGACATTATGTCATATGCCTTCTCTCTCTTGTTGTAGACTAATAATAATACTACTATCTATATCTTATCTTATCTTACTCAAGTCTGTCCACACTTTCTTGTCTTATAACACTTGGCATTAGTAGCCCAGTAGTCAGCAAAGAGCCTAGAGATTGCCTCAGAAAGTAAGTCAAGATCAGTGACAGAGTCCAGAGCAGAGAATTCAAGTTGAGAAAGCCCTTCACTCACAGAGAATAGAAAAACTGCTTCTTCATCACTATATTTTTTCAAAACTTTCCTATATATCTGGATATTTTCTGGAGCAATAGGGAGATCAACTATGAGAGGAGCATGGTCTGAGGGTCATCTAAGATCAGGCTCAATATGATGGATGACTTGGGCATAGCTTATGCCTAAGAAACAAGGTCAATGACTAAGTTAGCATGACCATTAATGTCTGTTATAGTACAAGAGTGTGGACAGACTTCAGGTAGGGTTAGAGTTTGAACAGATATGGGATAGTAGTAATTATTAGTCTACAACAGATGGAGAGCACATGACCTGGAAGTCATGTGACAGAGGCTAGAACAGTCTGGAAGGACTTAGGGTCTAGAAGGATTGAGAGGAGTCTAGATAGGAGGTAAGGTTAGGAGTGACATCAAGGGACATGAGTTCCTCATGGTATACATATGGTGTGCACATGTATAGCAGAGATTAAGAGTATGACATCAGAGCACATGTAGGAAGCATAGTAGCCTTAAGGAAAACACATGTAGATGAGTAATAGGACATGAGAACAATGTATAGACATAAGGGCAGGTAATTATTGTTGTACCACAGACTAGGAGCCTGTAATATATATAGAGGATCAATACAGCAAGGGCTCCTTGTTGAGTTCTCTTGTAATCCCCACTACTAGATAGCCTACTGAGAGCTTTGCTAAAGTCAGCATACTATGAGTGCCATTCCAGCGAGTGGTTGCTACAACAATGTCTGAGTAATAGGTAGGGACAAAAAGTGCTAGAAGGGAGTGCACAAGACTGTAGGATTCTGCCAGATTCCTCAGAGACTGGCCAGCAGCATGATGGAATGAAACAGAAGGGTCCCATTCAGCATCTCTAATATTAAAGTCCCTATCCATATATAATAAGTTGGGGATGTTCAGAGCTTCTCTGGTCAAGAAATTGACTGCAGTATGAAGGTCATCTAAGTAGACATTCATAAAAAACTGGCATCTACCCCTGTTAAAAAAGGACAGAAGCTGGATGTCTCTATAGTTAACTATATTTCTCCTGAGAGCAAAGTGAAGCCTGGATAGTCTAGAATGAATAAAACACATAACTCTGGGTGTTTGCTTAAAGTCCTGTAGAAATTAGACCACCTGGGTCCATTCTGGATGAATAGCAATACCAATGATCTCCTGGCCACTAGGGCTTGTAGTAAAAGGTGCAAATTGAATAAAATTCCAGGGAGGTTCCTGAATGAATGGGATATTATACAAGTCTTTCTGGGACTCCAGAAGACTGTTAACCAGCACATAGTTCTGAACATTCTGTGAATGAATACAAATTGTGTTAGTTATACTACACATATTCAAAGACTATCCCCACTAGAGCCATTGATAGTGCTGTGGTTAGCTTGTCTAGAGCACACCTTAGCAGCCTTATTAGTATGCCACCACTTGTCAAAGCAATGGTACCAAAAGAAACACTTGTTGTCATCAGCAGAGTGATCACCCTTATAGTTCAAACACTTGAAAGTGTGAGAACAGGGTGCACCAGCTACAGTTGCCTCCCTAGGGAAATTAGACTTGGGATTGGCCTTGTAACACCAAGCTAACAGTCTATGGTTCTCAACTCTATGAGGACCACTACATTTCTGACATTTAGTGTCTTGAGTGTGACAGATATGTGTAGGATGTCCCCAGTGCCAGCAATTATGACACTAGGCCACTCCAGGGTATATAGCAGTCCTGGGACTTTTGACCATGACAGTATGGCACCCAAAATTAAATGAGTGGTTAATAAGTGTCTTATCTTTAGAACTCTTTTGAGAGTCCCAAATGTCAATCCAGATCACAGACATATCAGAGCTGGGTGATGCCTTCATAATGCAAGACATAGAGGCCAATGTGATACCCTCAAAAAGGGGAGAGCTGGAGAGAGCCTCTACCACCTGGGCAGGAGTAATAGAAAGAGATGAATTGGAGTCCCAGTAGAGAACTCCCAGAATCTTTAGAAAAAACTTGGATTGAGGTAAGCAAGGCTCTACCTCTGTATTATCACTAAGACCAGCAGTTTCCTTCACCCACTGCTTAATTACCTCCAACTCTGCTACTGAAGCAACAGAGTGGGTAGACATAGACACACCATCCTATGTCTTGTGCACAGACTTAACCCTAAGCTTAGAGTGAGCACTAACCAAGCCCTTGTTACAGAACTCAACTGCAGATGCAACATTGGCCACCACCATCTCAGCAGCAGCTGGAGTGAGTGGGATTAAGACCTGACACCTAGTAGGCCTCTGGATCATCATTTTAAGTGTCCTTGAGACAGTAGGATGATTGGGACTTCCTTGAGAGGCCCTTGTACCACCTAGGCTTACCTGGTGCATAGAAATAATGATAGCTTAAGAAAGATTAGGAAAGGCCTTCTTAAGCTGGAGTAATCACAAGAAATCCTCATGGGATGAGGCAGAAGCAAATCTAGGAGTTTGCTGAGTAGAACCATTGACTTTGGCAGTCTGGGCAAATAATTTAACCTTGGGCTTAGGCTTAGAGGCCAAGAGAACTGGTAGAGGAGCACTTTGAGGCTGAGCAGGCTTGGAGAGTGTAGCTGCTGCAGCTGAGGAAGGATGAGTGGCAGCTGGTTTTGGAGCTGCACTAGCAGTTACTATCTTAGGGACAGGAGGAGTTCTTGAAACAAGCAAAATCTTGTTCCTTGAGTTAGTAGGAGGAGGAGGAGATGCTTTGGCCTTTCTCTTGCCCTTGTTATTAGTAACCAGGATAAAAGTGACTTCTTCCACCTCTGGTGCATCAACCACCATCTCAACATTAGGAGATGGTATTGGAATAGGGTTAGGACCATAAACAGTCTTCATAGCTTCCACAAGAGTAGGAGCATTAGATTGAGGTAAGACCTTAAAGTGATCCCATCCAGACTCAGAAATTGCTTGGAGCAAGTTCCAGACATAAGAGCCAGCTTCTAAAATGGTAGATAACTGCTCAATAGGGTGCCCTCCAAGGGGGTGCTACTTAATAAAACATGCCAGGTACTTAAGAGAAGATAAGAGCATCTTGGTATCAGTCTCCAAGTGCCCAAAATATCCAGACAGTGACAAAGCATGGTGTTCACCATCCCAGAGCTCAGTATTATGAGCAATGTTTTGATTTCCCAAAATAGAAGATGATTCAGCTGATCCATG
>Ga0157364_1006900_pt1 | contig 11721 bp, 7 predicted proteins | sample AttsexASBM2_FD_111476 | JGI IMG/M metagenome (GOLD analysis project Ga0157364, IMG submission 111476) | Fungus gardens microbial communities from leaf cutter ant in Ribeirão Preto, State of São Paulo, Brazil - Atta sexdens ASBM2 | ecosystem: Host-associated > Fungi > Mycelium > Unclassified ...
TAAAAGAAAAATAGAAAAAAAAAAAAGGAGATAATAGAAAAAAAAAGTGTTGTGGGGAGGGAGAGAGGGAGAGGGGAGGAGAGAGAGAGAGAGAGAGAGAGAGAGAGAGAGAGAGAGCTCAACTTTCAATCTTTAAAAGTAAGATTTCATTCTTCAGAATGAGGTTTCTCTTCAGAGTGAGACTCTAAAAGAGAGGTTTTAGAAATTACGAGCCTTGAAATTTTTATCAATCAAATAGGTATGTTTTATTGAGTGCAGCATACAATGTTTGTTTGCCTTATTGAAAGTAAAACTCCATACATATACATACGGGTTCCGGGTAACCGGTGCATATCATTGTTTGATGTAGTTGCGGTGATGTCGCAGGTCTGGAACGGGTAGCGGAGGAGTTGATGGGCCGTAGGAGATGGAAGCAATACCAGGACACCCTGTACAGCGGCACCCGCAGCAGCGAATCACAGCCCCACCATCGGCTTTACCCGGCGTTGTCGTCGTCCCGCAACCAGATACCCGGGAGTCTGGACCAGATTGGGCCGCAGCTGCATCACCCGGCACCCACGTCGTTGTCGTCGACGGTGCTAACGACGGCGACGACTACGACGACAACGACGACGACGACGCTTGCGACCGGTGTGGTGAAACAGGAGAGTCTGCAGAGGCATCATCTGCAGAACCATCATCACCTACCCGCGCCGGTTCAAGACCATTTACAGCAGCAACAGCAGGAGGATTCGCGCCGTCTAAGGCCGGGCGAAGTCAAGATCGAGGCCGCCGACGAGGAGCTCACAGAAGGTGCCGCGCGGGAGGATACTTCGACGAGGACGACGGATACGGCGACGTCGACGACGCTGACGACGACGGCGGAAGTAGCGACAACGACGGCAACGGCGACGACCATCGGCATCGCAACGACCACGTCGACAACGACAACAGCGACCGGCACGACGACGATAGTGACGAGACGGCGACGTGGACGCCGGCAAAACGACGGGGAGGACGTCGACGGGGAGGAGGACGGCGAAGAGAACGAGGAGGAAACGGGACGAGGCCAGAACGAAGCAGAGAAACGGCTCAAGCTCGACGAGGACGCCGACAGGTCGGCGATCAGCCCTCTCAGAACGGAGAACGATCGTGCGACTCGGGATCATCCGACTGCCAACGCTTCCGACACGGAAGGGACCAAGGTTGGTATAGATTTCTGTAATAATCATTTATATTATAGCTTGTTCTTTTTAACTAAACTTCTTATCTATTATTTTCTCATTTTTTCTCGAATTTGAAGAAAAAGGAGATAGAGAAGATGACCCATGCAAAAGTTTAGTTGAAAAGAACTGACTTATATAGAGAATAAAAATAATGAAATAATAATTACGCTACAGAGAGACTAAGTTAAGTATGACAAGAAAATAGTAAAATTCATTTTAATTAATTGTTTAAGATTTCACAGCAATTTGAAAATTTTATCTCACATTCTCTGACTTTGTTCACATTGTTTATCTCTTTATTTTAGGAACGAACGGAGGAAATCGCGTTGGAGCGGGCACCGGTAACGCAGGGCTTACTGAGGGTAAAAAAAGAGGAGGAGCTGCAGGAAGTACCGGGTTCTGGCGGTACCACGATTCTGACGACACCGGCGACAGATTCGGAAGGGACCAGGTCGGGGCTGTTATGCCGCGACGGGAACGCAGCCGCGACGAGCGTCGCGACGCCGTTTCTCCTTGGAAGACGCACGAGCCCGCCGCCGGAGGATTGGAAGCCGCTCGACAAGTGTTACTTCTGCCTCGACGGCAAGCTACCCCACGACGACCAGCCGCCCCTTGTAAGTACCCTGCGGCGAGTCTGCCGAGTGTGAGGTTGCGCATGGCTGAGCATCGACCTCGTCCTTCATTGCTAATTTTGTGTAGAGATTATCCGCGAAAGGGATGCGGACCGGAATAAGTAAATGAACGCATAAGTAATCTTTCTTCACGCGGAATTCGGATCCCAAGATTCTGCGAGTCTGCGACGAACGCTTCGAATGACTCGAAATCTCGAAATATTCCGACGGTCTTATCGATGATTTATCGAGATTGATAGATGAATCGATGCACACTAATGCTGTTCGTTTCTTCTGCAATGCACTTATGCAATCGCGTCATCGGAATCTCGTTTCAACCTTGTTTCATGCACCTGTTGTGCCATCGCGATCGCGGCTCGAGTCTGATCTAGCCTTCTTTCTTTGCTACTTTTGATTTGATAAGTCGAGCGTACTTCATACTTTGGCGCCGGCCGCATCGCTGTATCGCCAGCCTCTCAGCTTTGATCACTTTGACGCGCCCATAAAAAATTCACGAGGACTCGCGAAGGCGGCGCGCCTTACGAGAAATGAATTCGATCAGAATTCGATCCTGCCGCATCGCGTCTTCTCGCGGATCTCACCCCTGGTGTCCTTTCTGTCGTCCGACCAATCCACACCGGCTATTCAGTCAGGTAGTTCCTTTTCGTATCGCGCGAGCCGGGATGACACGTTTCTTCGTGTTGTGCCCCGCAGAGTCCGCAGAGCGACAGTAGCAGCAGCTCGCGATCGGCGGAGTCACCGATGTCGGTCCAGGTGGATCCGATGGCGGCGTCCGTGGTCGCCGCCGCTCTCAGCGGCACTTACCCCACCTTGCTGCCCCAATGGTGTTTACCGCCGAGGGAGGCGCCCCTTGTTGGGGTGCAGACCCATCAGGACAGCGCCGCGGCGGCCGATCAACCGCTCGATCTCTCGGCCAAACCCAGAAATTCTCAGGTAAGTTCGAGACCGTTCATTCTATCGTGTGAAAACATACGATTTTTCTCAAACATCTTCATTATTTCTTGCAATGTGCTCGTTCAAATTTATTTGGACATTGAATTCGCGATAAGACGATCATACGTTGCGCGATTCACCAAGCGTTTGATGAAGGATCACATAATGAGTGGAGACGATTGTAAACGATGTGCAAATTATCCATAACTGTTATTCATACTTTTTAGTGGGTTGTCACGATGGGATCATTTTTTACGCGACGATTGCTACTTCATGTATTGCTAAACAATAATTCCTTTCATATAGTGTGTTTTATTAGTGCTTCCTAGTCTTGTTCTTAAGTGACTAACGCTGACGTCTAAGTAACTAGGCTGTATGCTTGCGTAATATTAAGTTATATTTATTTGTTTTATTTTTATCACTCGACGGTTGTTTTGTACTAATGTTATTATTCATTTTGTTTGTTCAGGACAACAACATATCTCTATTGGAGCAACAGAAAATACCTCTGAGAATGCCGACAGGCATCGATCCCAAGACTATCCTGAAGTAAGTAATCTTTTTACATTTCCTTATTTAATAGGGAAAGATATAGGATATTTTTTACTAATAATAAAAAGTGACAATTGAGATAAGCATTAATCAACCTAACCAATGCGTCACACGGTGTTTTTAATTTAAATTATAAATATATGCTATACGTTATTCATGAAAACATATATATATCATATTTGTTTGATTCGTTGATATTTATAATATAAAATATATTAAAATTTAAATGAAAAGAAATTCCTAGACTAGTCTTAATCCAATAGTTGCACAAAGATGAACGTTGAGAAAGTTGAAAAGATTTCTATCATTCGTTCATAACTTTCATATTATATCTTTAATCTTCACGTTTTATTTAATTTTGTTCATAAAATTTGTTTTCTTTTATTAATGAACTTAATAATGTGTTGATGCTAAAATGTTAAAGTGATAAATGTTTTACAACTATTTCAACTTCACATTTAAATGATAAGAGATAGAAGTGATAAAGTTCTTTCTAAAAGTGCGCATTAGAATGAAAACGAAAAAAAGCCAAATGGAAATGATAAGTTCAAACTCGTACGAATATTTGGCTTCGATGAGAGAATGTTCTTTCCCACACGTTGGAAAATCGTCGTTTGTCAATGACAATGAGGCATCGTTTCGGCGTTATCGCACAACTCGCTTTACACCTCGAGGCGAGTCAACGATAGGAATATGCATTCCGTATGCGGATGTGGAGGGGAAAAAAAAGAATACGACCCACGATCGCATTCCGTAGCGAACGTTCTTCGTGATCGAGTGGCCGTTTAAGCCGGGCCGGGCGGGCGTTTCGATAAGGCGTCGATTAAAACACCGCAGGCGAACGACTTTCGAAAATCGCGAAACTGACAGCCAGTCGATCCGGAATGCCGTCGCAATTAGGTGCCAATCACGCGGCCGGGCATAACCGTGATTTATCTCTCTCGTAAAGACGTCATGCGCGACAACGGCAGAGGGGAATCGTATCGTTCGTTCGACACTGGTGCGGGCTGATCGAATTCGCAGTTGTGTGCTGCATTTTCGGATTTATCCGAACAAATATGCGGAATAAAATCGCCGCAAATTGATATAACTAAAATCTTTGAGATTCTTTGTCTTAATCGGTTTGTTTATATAACTAAAAATATCATGTTTTTATTATTTATAATTACTTAGATTTTTATTGTTTATAATTAATTAGGTTATTATTTTCAATTATTTCATAAAAAATTAATTTGTCGAACATTAAACAATTTTTACATTTGAGTAATTCATAAGTATCTATACTGTACTTTTAGATAAACAGGATTGTAGATAAAGAGATGCGACGGTTATCAGAACTTAGGATTGCGGCGAAGCTCAAGTTTGTTAAATGAACTTGGTGGTTCTATTGAATCGTAATAATACTATTGCGAATATTCGACTATCCTAGATACGTTAGAGATGTATGCCGTATTTTCTGGAGGAAAAAGTAATAAAATTTTAAAATTAATATACATACAAACACGCAAAAATATTATTCGTTATAAAATACGAATTTACTAATAATAATTTAAACATTTATATATTTTATTGACATTAATAATCTAAAATTAATGAACATGATTTTTACTAATTTGAGTAAGAATGACTGATGATGAAAAACTATAATGAAAAACAATGATGAAATGAATTTTAAAACAAGATATTTGATTATGATTATTTAATTAAATTATTCGGTATTGTGAACGATTCTGAATTTTCTGCATGGGTACGATGTTTTCCTTGCGATTCGTAGCTATCACGCTGCTACAATGAAACGATGATAATTCCAATGGCTTGCGAAAAATTTATGTGTCTGGATAAATAAAGTCACATTACAGATTCAACGAGCTCTCAATTCGCATTGAACTAACTTGAAAAGATGATTAGTAATCTCGTAACTAATCTGCTAAAATATTTTTTTTTGCTATTGGACTGAAAGTCATTTTCATTCATTTCGTTATAATTTACAATGATGTGCTTTTAAATAAATTGATAATCAACTATTTATTATTTGATATTACTGCGAATGTCATATTTAATAATTATTATTACAATTAATTTTGCAATTATTTTTTCTTTTATTTTTATGAAATTTTAATTAGATAGTTACAAAAAAATTAACGATTTCATAGAATTTATTTTAGACTCGTATATATCATCACAAAGAATGTTGGAAAATTTAATTTATTGTAAATTGTAATTACTTTATGAATTATTAAGTTTAGGTTTTGTAAAAATATTTTCTTTTTTTCGATAAGGAAACTACTGTAATATATTTTCCTGTAACGTAAAGAGAATAATACGTTCTTTGATTAAACTGTCACAACTAGGCAGATCGCTTATTGCACGACTCTCACACGTAAATGTTTAATGTATCGCGCTTTAGTGTTTTAAACTGTACGAAAAAATTTCGTTGTAATACGTTTGTGCGATCGTGGTAAGCAGCCGGTATCCTACAAACCGTAATAATACCGACGAGTTGCTTGAACTTTGCAACCCTTTGAGCTTTAAACTGTTATACGTCTGCGGTACGTACCTCGATAAATATTTAAGCAGTCCGTTTCACAGAATCGATGCAACTCGCTTGTGGTCTCGAATACGAAACATGATGAAGCAAATTTCGTAAACCTATCCACGCCTAAATAAATGACAACAAAGGGAAAAGTTTTATACATATTTTATCTCGCTTCTCTGTCGCGAAGACAGAATGAAAGAGATTATGAAAATATGATATTTACGCATAGTTCTCTTTCGTGTACAACTCATATTGAAATTTAGGAAGTCCTAGTATGGATAAATATCAATTTTAGTGAGATTTAAATTTTATTTTGAAAAATTGAAATTGTTCTAATTTTCTGATCATTATTAAAGTTATGAAAAAGTATAATATATCACATTGATCAAAAATTTAATTTTTACCTTAAATAGATTTTTTTTTTTTACTTGCAATCATGACAATTATTATCTTTATTACATGATTTGCAAAAAATGGAAAAGATCGGTTGTTCGAGCGATTCGAATGTGTCAGATTGTTGGAGTACGTTGCCCCCATGTTTTCGCTGTTTTCCCTCGCGGAACATTTTGCGCGTCAAATTTTTATCATCGTCTATTATTAGTCCACCGTAATCTGTACCTCCTGACATATCGAAGATGCAGAGTACCTCGAGTATGTCGCGGCGCGTAATGAAGAAATGTAAAGGGGAAACTGAAATGTAAGAAAGAGAGAGCGAAGAAATGAAGAGAGTAGGATAGGAAACGAGTAAGAGAAGAGGGAAGAAAGTTCGAAGGGGAAGAGAAAAGAAAGAGATCTTGGCGAGAGAGACGTTTGCGCCGACGCATATACATGACTGCGTAATTAGCGATAAGATAGGACCGCCGACAAAACCGTCGCGCCGGGTCGAAATTAAGCCTAATTTTAAACTAGCGTGTGAACGTTTCAACTTTTTGTATGTATTTGTAACTTTATGTACGTATATGTAACTTTAATGCATGTATTTGAATATTGGGCTTAGCAAATCTAGGGATATAAACTGTATTGTATTAAAAATATCAATAGTGTTTGTAAATATGACGAAAGACAATTAAAATAATTAATTATATTTGTCATTTTTCTAAAGAGATTTAAATATTTCAAAATTGTGAAAGAAAAAACAAATTCATTAATTTTCAATAAAAGTAATAATAATAATAATAAAAATAAATTCATGTATAGCATCCGTAGATGAAGGAAGAAAGTGTCAATAATGTGTAGCGTTCTGCATTTTTGATCAACAAGTCAAGATATATTATGTGCAATTTATTAAATGAATTAAGGATCCTACATAACTATTTTTTACTGGTCCAAACAATTATTTTCAGATCCATATCTATCATAGCTAAATTTTTAGATACTTCATCAAAATCGTTTTTTTTTCATGTATATTTACTGATTTGTAATATAATATTATTCATAGTTATTGGGAGAATCCACATTTTAAATTCTATATATTTTATTAGAGATATTAATCACAGAAAATCTTGCCTTTTTTTTAATATTGTTTGTAATAAATTCGTAATATAAAAACTTAGTTATTTGTTTAAATACGATTACAAAATACGATTATAAAATTTCTAGTAACACGAGAATTGCGTGGGTTGTTAGATCGTTAATGCACCTATAACGTAATACCTATTAAATTCATGCGATAGGCACGTTAAGTTTTTCTATTTTGGTGCTACAAAGACAAACTCAAAGTACTTAGCATCGTCTATAAACGGACATTGCGTAATTAGACTGGTTTGACTAATTTCATACTTTTCTTTAAGCACTGCCATTTACATTGTTATGTCGCGATTTTTGTTTCAATCTTTTTATGCTGTTATTATATCCGTTTCTACGATGTACGAGATTAAACTAAAATTTCTTGCGTCTCAATAAATTGTATTAAATTGTATTAAATCAAAAAGCTATTATTACATGTTGTAATTATTTTAAATATTTTATTGTAAACATTTTTTAATTGGATTGTATATACTAATCTTAATGAATATTTCATACTTTTGTTCTATGTTTTCGAGTTTTAAAATAATAATATAAATTTCTTAGAGATGTAATATGAGAAATACGAATCGATCGGTTAGATTTAAGAACGTGTCTTCTCATGGCAAGTAGCCATGAAGAAGCGAAATTAGACGTACAGTTTGCACTTGCGCGCGTCCGCGATACTGAAAAAATAGGCGAGCTGCAATAAAACTAGACACCGGGTACTGAAGTAAAACCGGTTCGTAGAAGGCTTTGGAGAAGGTTCGCTGGCCAAAGAGATATTGACGCTGCTGCGAAGGACAAGATTACGACTATCTAGTTCGCGATTGCGTGATTTATGCCAGAATTTACTAAACTGAACTATCCAATCTGATCATGAAAAATCTTGGTTTCCGACATCTGTAAATATGTTAACATTGAAGATGTCTGTTTTAATGTTTGTTTTTAACAGCTTTGCTAAAGACTTCTCGCATGTTTGAGGAATTTTACATTGTTGCACAAAAATAAATCTGTTACTTAAGGAATTCGTTCTTGACACAAATTACTATATTACATTGAAAGTATAACGCGCGATACAGTATTTCTTTTGCGGAGGTGTGCGACAAGGAGTCCGCGGCGCGAAGGTACATGTTTTTACGGAAATGATTCGATAAAGTCTAAATTCCTTGCGGTTAGATACACGTCGTTTTATTTGGCGGATGCGAATCCCGTTCTCTAATACGAAATTATGCGACGATATTACTTGTGGAACGTTGAACCTGAAACGCACGTGGAACGCGGTACGACCGAGTTTCCGATGGCGTTGAACGTAGCGCGTATCTTCGCGTAAAACCGCAGACGAGCCAACAAACAAAAATCGCAGATAAATCAGCGCCGGTCGATGACTACTGACGTAGCGGGACCTATCCAGCAAGCCAGTCGGACGAAATGCACTTTTATCAACGGCACAGGTCAACGAACTTGCAAAGGAGGGCTCCACGGTACAAGTGGGGGTGGGACGGCGAAAGGGGAGCGCGAAGCTCGCGATGATTTCTTACGCCTAATCTTATCGTTGCGCTCCATGACAAATTACACCGACCCGATATCCATCACCTTCGTGTCACGTCCCGTTCTTTTATGCTAGCGCGAAATATTACTAAATGCTTTCATACCTAAAATTGTTATTCTTCGTGTATTTAGCACAAGATGATTAGATGTAAACAATGTTTAATTCTTGGGATGGTTGAGAAAATTTATTGCTGCATAAAAATAGCTAAGAGGAAAATTTTTATTGTCTTTTATAAACTTTTTCATACCGTCTTTAGATTTTTATAAATTGAATCATACATATTATTTTATATATATATATATATATATATATTGATATTTAAAGATGTTATGCACTCTGAATTAGTATTATGTAATTGTTTATTTTTATCTGTTTTTTCTTTATTGCAATCCGATAGAATAAGATTTTTATAAAAGTTGACGGTAATGAATGTTTTACGTCACAGATATTTTAGAATAATTAGCATCAAAATTGCCTTGTAAACATAGTGTTTACAGGAAATGGCAATAATACAAAAATTGATAGCAATAAAAAGAAAATTCTAATAAATATATATAATAAATATTTATATACGATTTATATACGATTTGTATCTCCTAGCAATTTAACTGGTATTTTAATTTTCATCTTATCATAAATAAATCTTGTTTATATAATCATACTATGAAATGATGTTTATGTAAATGAATGTGTGTGTTTAAAAAGGCATAAATGCTCGCTTTTTCTGGCTAGAAATCGATTAATGCAATACGAGAAATTGCCGAGTTAACGCGTTTTTCAGTCTGTTCGTTTGAAAAACTTAATTTGCATGGCTCGATGTTCCCCGAAGCCAGGATCAAAGCTATACGGATTCGCAATTCGCCATTGGCACGACGCCAAACACGTGCAAGCATCGGGATGGCCACGTGGCCATTTGATGCGGGTTGCTTCTCAAGTTAGTCTAGGAAACGTGGATACACGTGAGTCTGCATTACGAGAAACGTTGAATAATCTGACTTTGTTACACATACACGAAGTTCGCGAGTGAATATCGAATGCGTCCATTGGCCAATCGATTATCGAACCACGCAGTCTCTTGGCTACTTGCTTGTCCGATAATATCTGCTATTTGAATATTTCATGTTCAAACTATGTCTCAACTAGGTCCATAATTCTTCCATAATATTTCTAAAGAGAAAATACAAATAGAAAATATAATATTCAACTAAATATCTTATTGTATTTTATACCGATAAGAAGACAGTAAAATAAATTATTTTATGCGAGATTGATTTTTTTCTTCAGACGATACTATTTTTTAATATATTATTTCTTCCTCTGCGCAGTTTATATGCGCAGTTTTGGAAAGTAAAATTAAAATTTTCTTTGACTTTAGTATATGACAGAATAAACGAGATTTCTGTTACGATGACTGACGGATAGTTATAGAAGCTATCTTAAAAATCGGACCAGCGAAATGGGAAACTCGAGGGACATAAAAATAAGTTTTCCTATATGATAAAATGCAATTGACAAGCAACGCGAATTTCAATGAATTGTTTCCGTTACGTGACATCTTTCAATATTTTATATAGACATTTGTAGTACACGATGAAGGTTTTAGAGATAACGCGATATTGCAAACTCGACTCACCAAGCATTCATTCGGCGCTCATTTCCATGCACCTAGCTATATGCTATCCCGAAATTACGTTTTGAGTGGCTCTCAACATTGCAGGCAAAAACATCATCAGCTACTGGCCTCGATATAACGTTGATTAATGCTGTTTCAGCTCGTGTTACCGCGCGAAACCGCGAATGACCGGACCGGTTGTGACCGCGGCGGCAGCGGCGGCGGCGGCTGCGGCAGGAGTCGGTGGTGTTCCAGTGGTGGGTGCCGGGGGCGGCAGGAGGACTTATACCGAGGAGGAACTGCAGGCCGCCCTCAGAGACATCCAGAGCGGCAAGCTCGGCACGCGGAGGGCAGCGGTAATCTACGGGATACCGCGTAGTACTCTGCGCAACAAGGTCTACAAGCTCGCGATGGAACGCGAAAGGGACGCGTCCCTGACTAGCACCCATTCACACCCTCACGAGTCCGGCGCCCCAGCCACCACCACCACCACCATCACCACCACCACCACCACCACTACTACTACTACAACACCACCAAATACGACCCAAAACGCCTCCGCGACCACTCCGCCCCCGCAAGTGGACGAGGTAGGTTTTGGGGACAGACAACGGAAGATAGCTAGAGATCTAGAAAGAGAGAAAGAGAGAGACAGAAAGAAAGAAAAAAAGAAGGAAAGAAAGAGAACAGCGAGAATGGTAGAGATGCAGAGAGCGGGGAATGGAAACGTGCCACCGACACGTGCCGAAGTCTCGTTGGTCTTTCACGCGTGTCGTAGAAAAGCCGAGGATGCAAATTGGCATAGACAGCGGCTGGGGAATCTTGTGAGGGAATGATGCGACGAACCGAAGCAACGCGCGAAGATGCTATATCGTGCATCTTCTCTTATCTTCGGAGTTTCCGTTATCGATGTCCGATGTTTCTCATCCGGAAACGAGTCGATAGCGCGACAAAATGATTTCGGGATTGCTGCATTGACTCGTTTCAAATAACGCGGAATGTCGATGTTGATACCGCCGTGTATTTCATGATCTATTGCAAGTGCCTAATGATAGCTGTTTATACTATTTTGATTTGACAAATTAAATATCAGATTCATATTGGTGATAAATTATAAGACAAATGTTATAAAAGTCGAAAAAAAGAAATCAAGCATTTTATCTGATATATTGTATTTTGAAAGAAATGTATCATAA
>Ga0157364_1006901_pt1 | contig 11721 bp, 6 predicted proteins | sample AttsexASBM2_FD_111476 | JGI IMG/M metagenome (GOLD analysis project Ga0157364, IMG submission 111476) | Fungus gardens microbial communities from leaf cutter ant in Ribeirão Preto, State of São Paulo, Brazil - Atta sexdens ASBM2 | ecosystem: Host-associated > Fungi > Mycelium > Unclassified ...
GGTGACTGGCGCTATCGACACGCATGATTATTAATATTACGACCTGCTATCGTGCGAACATTCATTAAGGCCGCAATATACGTGTTAAAATCTCGTTGGGGCCATGCTAGAAATTAACCCTCGGTAAGAAAGTGATGTTATTAGAATAATTAGTAATTTTAAGTATATTAGCAATATATCATAATTATATGTTTAAGCAAAAATATGTTTATTATATTTTTACTAATTTTATGCTAAAGAATAATCTTTAAAATAAGTGAAAAATAAATTGCTGGTCATAACATTAACAATTTTATTTGAATAGAAATTTTCTTACTATTACAATTTTTCGATCATACTTTATTTAAGTAATAATTGAATGTTTATGTTTTTAATTATATTATATATCGCTAAAATTACAAAATAATATCTATGCCCGATCCCAAATACAAGATTAACTTTAATTACTGTTTAACTTCGGTCTAACTTTTTTAATTCTTAGAAATAGAAAAAGATAAATTATAAGTTAAATCGAGATTAAAATTAATCTTACATTTTGTGTGAAATCGGGCTTTATTAGAGTAATGTTCACTATATTGATACTGAAAAATTTTCTAACATTTTCATCTCTTCATTAAAAAGTATAGCGCGATTTCGGTCTTTGGAGTTGATCGTCATAAAATTGCTAGCTCCCATCATGATTACAAGAGCTAGTCGATTTGATCGTGGCTATTGACGCTCTCTCATGGAACGCAATAAAACACGATCGCTTAAACTCGGAGGCTTACAGGTGGAACGATGATATTTCTAACATGTTTCCTAACGGATGCGTCGCGAGATTTTCCTTGCGTGACGCCTGACGTGAAACTCAGAGGGTTGACTCATCGTAGAGATGGTCGTGTTCCATTCACGCTCCAGTTATAGTCTGGTCTATCTGTAATATCTATGCGTTTCGATTCGCACATGTATCACTGATTAGATTTTATTATCTTAGGCGTAATCCTCGGAGAATCGTAATAGATGCTCGCGTTTCAATTACAGTTTAATTACATTATATATTCCTGGATACGCTGCTTATAACAACGTATGTACTGGTTTAATAGAAATGATTAGATATTCATAAGTCCGTAATTTTAAACATTAAGAGTTTCGACATAAACAAAATACCATACGAGCCAAACATGTCGTTAACTTACTATTAAAGTTGATTGCGAATTATTTGACAGAACTAGTATAACAAGAATTATACTTTTACTATACTAGTTCAAATAATTTGTAATCAACTGTAATAGTAAATTAGCGTCGTTTCGCTCATACAGTATTTTCTTATGTCGACATTTTTAATGTTCAAGATTGCGACTTTTTAAATTTAAATTTTACATAAGCATACGTGCATCAAAAGTGCAGCGTGAGGAAATGTTCCAGAAATATCATTATGTTCGTGTGTCAATCGGGGATTTTACCTGCGAGATTTCTAATCGCGCAACATGAAGTGCGCTTATGATGATCTCGTCAGCCGGAGAAATTTATTTTACGTTCACATAATATCGTTTCGGTTGATCGTTGATATTTATACGCGCTATTGAACGTCCTAATTCGACATAAACGACAATTGGATTGAAGCACGCAACGAATTGCAATATGTTGATGTCATAATCGTCACATAGAAAGTTGTTAATCAGGAAGTATGAGGAATTCAAACGAACCAGTCTTTTCTAAACTTTCGGATGAACTTTTCATTCGGATTTAGAGATTCTCAAGTAAAAGATTAAACACGGTTTAGATAACTTTTGCCATTTAGGACGATCTCTTACTTGAGAGGACTTAATCCCTTGGATTAAATCCAATTGATGTCTCTCGATTACCTAAATGTCTCGCGAAAGTAGAATCGTTTCGCTATCGCATGCGGATAGTTTTGATGAAGTATCTAAAAATTTAGTTATGACAGATGTGAAAATAATTTTGATAGATTAATAAAATAATTATTAAGATGATCAAGATGATTGTTATATTAAAAAACATATAGCGACAGCATTAATTTAATATTTTTATTAATGAAAATAATTTTATTAATTCAACATTATTAATGAAATAATGTTATAATTTTGTTAATAATGTTATAATTTTGTTTTAATAAAAAATTTTAGTTGTTTTATTAATACTGTTATTGAATTAATAAGATTATTTTTAATTAAAATACTGCTATTAATGTAATATCATTTTTCAGTGTAATGTCAAAATTTTTTGTAATATTGCTCATCATAGCTTGTCCTGCATAATTATTTTGATTTTAACAAAATTAATTTCGGATTTGTATCTAGCTAAATTTTTAGATATTCCAGCAAAATATTCTTTCCATACATCTTTCGAATTATAACTCAACTCCGAAGAAATGTCGTAAATGCTTGAATTGTATCGATACTTGCTAACGTATATTAATTTATATTTATTTGTGGCTCCATCTGTTGTTAGTTCTTTTCTAACGAAAAATTATGAGCAATATAATACTCGCTCGCATGCGTCGGAATTTTCGTTCAAACGATCTATTTTAATTGGCGCGCGTAAGGGGACGACAAGCTGCTTCTTTCATGTCGCTTATCGTCAGTCGTTAAAACGTACACTCGATAATTGAAGTCGTCCCTTCGTTCCCATTCTAAACACACAGCTTTTAATTACATTTCCGGCACTCGTCCATACATTGTCTGTCGATACTTGATAATTGTCAGGCTGTTGAACCACTTTTTTCACCGTTAGTTCGTAAAGACGGCTTTTTTCGTGATTTTAAGATGAATTTTTTACAGGCCCAGTTTTATAACACTGGCACTTACTAGAACACAATTTCATTTCAAACATTAGAACTCTTAATAGCTCTTAATAGCGCTTAATAGCTCTCTTTAAATCTTTCTCTTCGATTTATTTCAAATTGTAATTGTTTATTTAAATTTAATTTTCGTTGTTAAATGTAAAGATTTTAATATTTCGCGTATCATACATCTTATATTTTTTTTCCTAATTTCTCTCAAATTCTCTACATATAAAAGCTTTGTCTCCGTCGTGAAGATTAATGAGCAGAGTTGTCGTGGTGTTTAAACAATCACCATGATTATTATGAGTAAGAGCTGCAGGCGGCACGCCGAATCGCGCGACAAGACGTTCCCGTTCGGATCGATTGCCGCCGCAACTTTCTACGGCGCGACAACGACGGAATGTGCCTGCAGCGTTGTACCGAACCCACCTACTTTCGATCGAAGGCACGTGAATTCGGCGGCTTCTGTGTACCTGTACACGGAGTAAATTTCGGTCATCGAACACTCGGCAGGGAGACGGGTGCAATGATTCCTGCAGGGTTCCACTCTCACCGAGTCGATCTCGACACGTTCTTCGAGGAGGACTTTCTTTTTCGCACGGGTCTCGCGACCTGAATCCGCCCAACGAATCTCTTCTCTTCGTTTTTTTTCCTTTTCTTTTCTCATGCCTTTATCTCGCTCCCTGACATACACACCGATTCATAATGCGACTCCACTTCATTTTAGCGCGATTAATTAAATTCGAAACAATTTCGACTGCGATATCTCGTTCTTATAAACGTATAGCCCTTGATCGATGAGAACCGGTGGCTTTGAAGCCACCGATTTAAGATTGTAAGGTGTAATTTAGAAAGCGCCTGACTTTCTTTGAAAAAAATCTTTGAATTTAATCTTTAAATTTACAAAAACATTTATTCTATATATCACCATTTTCAATTTCTCGGAAAAGTTTTCATTGACTGCTTTCAGCAAAAAAGCAACTGTAAGATTCTTCAATATTGAATGAATCACGTACTAACAATAATTTAACGATTAAAATTTTGATAAAAGGCTGCATTTTCAGGAAAAACAGTTTTGCAATTGTTATAAGATTCTTTAGTATGATTTAACATGTTCCGGCAATATGTGCAGTTTTCCTAGACATTCTTCAGGTATTGTCTATAATGAAAAAAGTTGGTATTTGTGACTATAATTTCATGGTAAAATAATTATGGTTAGGATAAATTAATTAAATTAATATAGTAATTTTTATTCAGTAAATGTAATCGCAATTGGTTAACTATAACTATTTTCTTAAATTCACTTACTATTTATATGGTAATAATAGCCAAAATATATGTTAAGAAAAAACTAAAGATTTTCAAGCAGTGACTATATTTGCATGATTAAAATAACTATAAATATATAGTTGTCCAAAGATGCCTATACATTACAGTTAAATTATAATAATTCTAATCTAATAATAATTTTTTCTCTCAATGTAATATTATCTACATATTCTTATTAATTGTAAAAATATTGCGTAGAAGATAGAAAGAACTTGATAAATATTTCATTCAGTGGAAGCAATTTTCTTGATAAAAATATGTGCAACTTGCATAGACATTTGCCCAGTAGATTATTAATTAAAATACTGCATAGTCTATTTGTTCTGTGCTTGTAAATAGATTCAGACTTTGCACATCTTTTGAATGCAGTAACTACAGACAAAGCATTACATCTTGGAATCCTAAGCAGTTTTTTACTTTTTGTTACTAGACAGAGTTAATATAACTGCTCGGAAAGTACTGATGAAATTTCTATCAGGATAATTTAATTTTAATTATATACATTTAGATTCAGTGAGGAATTAAGGGCAAGAATCAATCAAAGAATTAAGTAAAGAATCTTACAACAACTTCAAAGCTGCTTTTTCTGTTGAATGCCATTGTTTCTTACAAGAGATAAACCAACAGACCAAGAAATCTGTATTTCCGTTTCTCATAGTCCCATTTCTTCAGACCCATTTTCGTCACTGCAGGAGGCAGTGTAGCAAACGGGGAGAGTACAGGAGATACCACGGGATTACGAGCGAATTACGTTAACGGGCGGAAAGGAATTTTTTCATATCCTCGGTCGTTTGCATGCATTAAACGTACGACATAAATACGCCCGCCGGACGATCGGGCCGGAAGGATCGACGTTACCGGAGGCGGCACTCACGACGTCGTCCTTCTCCCGGCTCGTGACACGTAAAGGGGCAATTACTAGTCCAGGATGCGTGGACACGCATTTCGCATGCAAACACGCCGCTGCCAGTAATTAAACGATCTCGGAGAGCGTTCCGCGGATGCGTGAGCGGCCTCAGCCTGGCCGTCGTCATTTGTGTTACGACTCGTAGAACACGATGACAAAGTTACGCTTGAACGATTAATCAGGTGGACGCGATCTTGCGCATCTCGAGGGCAAATGTATGCGGGATGTGTCGATGTACTGGGAGGAAACTAGACGCGACGAGATTTAGCGGACGTGAGAAGCATCGAAAGATCGGAATTTCTGAATTGAAGACACGTTTATGAAAAATAAAATCTCTGAAGAATCTTAATCTTAAAATCGAATGAATAGAATGGAGAGAGAGCTAAGAAATTTTCAGATAATAGATTCCTGACGACACTACGATTTTTATCGCTTCCTCTCGAAGTTTCGTATACTGTTAGATATTAAAAGAACAATGGTAATTCAGTCCCTTGAATTAAATAACATTTTGTTATTTTTAACTTTCATTTGTGTTAAAATGTAAATCAATTAATTTCTGTGATTAGTTTTAAAATAAACATCGTCCATATTAAGACACTGTAAAATTCATTATGTTAAATTATATTCAATTTGAATTATTTTTAATGATTTCTACACTGAAAGAAAAGACTGATTGCTGCAGCAAATTAGATGGTAAAATATGACATAGCATTTTTTATTGGCAACAGCCAATTTTTGATTGTGTTAGTCTATCCGCAATGTCAGTATAGGATTTCTTCGATTAACTAATGCAATCAAATAAGAATGCTATGCCATATTTTACCATCTAATTTGCTGCAGCAGCCAATCTTTTCTTTCATTATATAAAAAATTACTACTCAAAAGTTTCTACTCGTTATATTATTAATTAATTTAATTAAAACAATGGAGTCAAACAAATTTAATTCAAAATTAAATTTGAGTCTCAAATTTAATATAGTCTTTTGGAATAAATTGTTCTTATCAAATTACTGACATATTGGTAGGAACTATTGTAGAGACTTATAGAAATGCTGATTAAAAATAATTCAAATTGAGTATAATTTGACATTATGAATTTAATAATATCGTGTCAAACTTGAGAGTACATACAACGATATTACGCGTTTGTCAGATTTCTTCTTTTTTTCCCCTTTCAGTTGCAACCTCGTCCTCTTCGGCACCGCTCGATCTTCGTTTCCGAAGATACTTGAGGCTCCGTAATTACCGGATGCCTTTTGCGCCTATTTGGCCGGCGCACTCTGTAATCACGTACGCATTACGCCGGTACGATGATCGCGATCGCGAACGCGCGTATACGGCACCTGTGCGCCTTATCGCCGACAGATGGTCTAACGTTACGATTCCTGATTAATTAAAGCTCCTGAGAAGTCGACGGCGGGCAGCCGTGCCGCCGCGCTCTTTAATGAGCTGAAGTACTGCTCGATATTCAGTAGCTATGACCACGTGCGATATATTACTCGCGCACCTATGCCCGCTTAATAACTCGCTCGTCCTTTCCCTCACTCCACATTCCTCTCTCTCTCTCTCTCTCTCTCTCTCTCTCTCTCTCTCTTTCTCCCCCTTTTCTTCTTTCTCTGTCTTTCTCTGAATCTTTCTTGTCTTATCCTTGTTTCACCCCACGTTTTCTTTCTTGTTTTACCCTCAACCTCATCTCCCTCCTCCGCTTCTTCCGACAAGGAAATCGCGAGAGGAGAGGGAACGGCATCCGAAGGATCTCAGCGTCAATTAAGCAAGAGTTGCGAGACAGGCCTAGACGTATACCTACTCGCACAATCTGCATTTATCTCGGCGAGAGTTACAAGAGCCGTTTGCTATCTACCGCACCGTGATACGTACGGCAGGGAGTACGAAAAGTCAGCTTGTGAGTTAGACCCGCTCGTCTCGTGTTTCGCGCCCGCGAACTCGCTCCTCGTTCAATAGGAGTCACGGAAGAGCGAGCGAGCGCGAACGCAAGACTCGTTAATGCTCGCGATGGAAAATTAGCCTTGCGGCACGAAAGTACGCCGCGCCGTTTCGTTAGGAAATTCGTTGCTCTCGTCGTGACCGCGCAATTAACACTTTAAGCAACTTTGACAGTGCATTAGGATGCCGCAATACGGAGATTTCAGCACTGTACAGTTAATGTTAGGAGAAATGATGAAAAATTTCATCACATGTTGTATAAAATATAATTTTATGAAAATTTACAATATTTATGCATTAAGAAATGCATTAATTATTGTTAAAAATTACCTGTCGTGAAAAATATTATTAATTCCCAATTACATTGTTAAATTTATAATGTCAAATTATATTCAATTTGAGTTATTTTTTTTCATTTTTTTTTTTATTACTGTTCCTATTCAATATATCATTGATTTAATTAAAACGAAATTAAATAATTTGACTCAAGGAAATGTATTAAATTTGATTGAAATTTATCATTTATCAAGTGAATATCAACAAAGTGAAATTTCTTTTTTGAAGTGAAATTTACTCCATAGAATCTAGAGAATACAATTATGAAAAACTATACCTAAGTTCTGGAGCATCCTATTTGAATTACTGTAGAATACAAGTGAGAAAGGTTCAAAGTTTTTTTACCTACAATTTAGAACCTCATAGTACAATCATATAAAAATTTTTACTTCATATCCAAATGAATTGTTATAATCGAGAATTAAACATCTCTAAAATATGTAAACCTAAACGCAATCGATACACTGAAAAAACAGATTGGCTGCTGCAACCAATTAAAAATGCTATGCCATATTCAGCCAATCTTTTCTTTCAGTGTATTATTCTTATCTATCGATCAATAGAGCTTTATTTATTTGAAATGAAACATCGGCAAGCTGAATATTTTCCTTTGCAGGGATTCCTACGTAAATCTTTCCGTTCCGTGTAATTTGCACTGTGGATTCTTGCGAACCGAAAAAGCTCGCTCCGTTGATGTAAACCGAGGGATGATCGTATACCGGTTTCGATGCTTGGTATATCAAGGGGGTGCGCGCGCGGGTCAAGGGTCACAGCCGAGTCTAAAGTTGACTTGCCGCGGCTCGGCGCGAAGCAATAGCGTTTCCACCCGTACCCCCTGCGCGCCCATTGTGCGTTCCATCCGATCATTATTACCGCGATCGAACCGCGGATCTAGCCTGGCGGTGGGGACGCAGCTCGCTCACTCGCTCACGCTGATATATGGTACATCGGGGGTGAGATAATATCTGCACGCGGGTTGCAGGTTGCGCCGCGACCGGTCGTGGTTACGGCGCGCCGTACGATTTCCACGGCGGTGCGTCGTAACGTTATTACTTTCGAGCAAAATGTGAAAGTTGGAACATGCCATTGTGTGTGGACTCAGACAGGGTCTCCTCATGGGTACACATGTGTCTTTGTTTCCCATCGCGAACGGCGAATATTGCGATTTTTCGTCGACCCCTCTCCTCTTTCGAAGAGACGATATTCCGCCATCACTACGCTTGTTAAATCAATATCAGTAATGAGTCCAGATACTACTCTACGCAGAACATTACGTATGAACAACGTCTCTTGCTTGTAAGTTTTTCGCGTTTTCAAGATTGAGCACTGCAAATTGGATAAAAAATAAGTAGCTTGATATTTTTTATATAATGATCTTGTTGCAGAACATTGTTTTGTAATTTTATTATTTTATTATTTTTCTCTTTTCTAACACGGAAAAAAATGATTTGTTAAAACGATTAAAAATCACTGATTCAGCAAATCTAAAGCTGCAATATATGGATGTAGCCAGTTTTCTATGTGAAAGTATCAAAGTTGTACAATTAAATAAAATTAGTGATTATAGATAATCATATTGGTTGTAATAGCACAGTAAATATGTAATACAATAAAGATAACTTTCTACGAAAATCAATCCAATATATAGATTATAGATCTATTTAATATATAGAATTTTTAACGAAGTATGCTAGCCAAGATGACGCATACTTTTGCCATTATAATGAAAAAAACTTATTACCTTAGCAGTTTTCATTGCAACAAGAAAATTAACTGAATTAATATATTGATAATTGCTTGGAGATATAATTTCTTTGTTAAATCACTAAATTTTTTAAATTATAGATGTTGAACTCGCGCAGCAAGCAATAGCTTTGCTGAATCATCCAATCTATTTTTTCCCCGTAAACTTTCACAGAAATATACATTGAGATAATATATATATACTGAATAGATATCCACTAAGAAAAATGTTTTGATTGTACCAACAAAAAGTACAAATAACGAATTCTAATTATATGAGTCAAAATTTTGGTTATTGTAATTAAAATTCTGGTTATATCAACTAGAATATTTGACTATAAATATTTGTACTTTTCTGGTTGAATCTATTAGGATTCAATTAATGCAACAAAATTTCCTTTCCGATGTAAATATATGTTTACTGTTCCATATATAGCAAACATGAAGATACATAATAATTACATTGCAATAAGAATAATCTCCGAGTTGTTACATTCCGTATGATTTAGACAGTCTGGAGTCTTGTAGACTATTATTGGCTATCGCGTATTATTCTCTAGTCTACCTGAATGTTCAAAATTGGTATGTGCATTATGGTAGCACGCCTCACAACTACGAAACCAACACGTTGATCCAACATCGTCGATTATCCGGTGGAACGTAGCACGCCGTTCAACGAGATCTCCCGACGGCGCGTTTGAGATATTTAGACCGGCTTTTATTATCGGGGTAAGCTCTCGTTGTTTCGCACACACTACAGTCAGTACCGGTTGTCCCTCCCGAGCCCGAGGGCGCAACGGTTAAATTCCAGCGGGCGTTCTCGCGTGGCGGAATGTCTCCCCGCGAGATCCCGAGTAAAGGAAGAGCCTGATTCCTTAACCGATCGAAGAGAAGATGGAGAACACGAGAGGAAAAGAGAGATAGGGAGAGACTCGCCTGAGTGAGACCTTCCGGGAAATTGGATTGGCATTTTGTTCTTTACGAGCGTCCGCGAAGCCGCCATGGTTCTACAAGGTAGAACGTTCCTGTCGGAAGACAGGGCACGCGGTTATACAGGGTGGACACTGTTCTACGGATGACGGAACACACGGTTACACCGGTTTAAGTGAGACGGTTCTATCTGACTTTGAAACTTCAATCTTGTTCTGTAGAAATGTTTAGTTGCTGTTTCGAAAACCTATTACAGTTTTAATCATACTATTGACGGAATAGATGTTTTCTTGTCCTAATACATATTGTTGTACACAATAATTATACTGGAACATTATTATCGGACGCGGTACACGTAATTATATCTTCTAATGTCCATTTCTATCAAGGGCAGATTAACTTCAACCTCAGTTGAATTTATTTTTTATTTAATTTTAATCTTGATTCAACTAACTTCTTTTCTTTGTTCTAATAATTAGAAAAAGATGAAGAGTAAATTTATATTTATAGAAATGGGAACTAGAATTAGAAATAAGATAAAAAAATAATTTAAAGCAAGATTATTTACATTAATAGAAACAAACATAAGTGATTCTATTCTTAAATAATTTTAGTCACTATTGCATTGTTTCTCTAAGATGGTTTTGTTCAATCCTGGAGACGGTACAGTAAATCACATGCCACCTACGTTCAGTGGCTACGTTACTTTCAGTCAAGGAAAATTGTACCTGCGCATTGAACAGATTATTAGCATTAAGTAAACGTTGTCGGAAGACGAAATGTGCGGTTATGTAAAGTGAAATACATATATGAAGGACGGGCAGTAATATGGAATGAAACGTTGCTATTGAAACAGAAGATACGCGCTCTTTCATTTCGTAAATCTAGAAACGTAATAATGGCTCTCGCGAGTTGGTATCATTTCCAATCTAGTAAGCTCCCGAACTTTATCTCTTGCGTGTGGATTTGAATCTCAGTCTAAACACACTGTATGCAGCGAATGATACTTTCATTGCGAAATGCCGGATCCAATCTCTAATAACAGGTTGCGAGCGTGGTTCTGCTTCCGATTCTTTCGTTGGTTGAACAGAACTCCGGCATTGCGTGAATCGCGAGAAAAAGAGAGAGAGAGAGGGGGAGGGGGAAGAGAGACAGAGACACACATCATCTCGTTTCCAAGCGTCACGAATAAAATGCGGAAAAGAGAAAAAAAGGAAGATATAAACTACTTAGTGCGACTCGCTCGATCCGATTGGATCGGAATTGTCGGCTCGGACGCTTTTTGCATGGCGCGTGCAGCAGGAAGCGCATGATTTGTGCCGACAATCGCGACACGTGGGCGTATGTATATCGCTTGGGAATACAGTCCGGGTTCGATTCGAGTTCCTCCAGATAGCCGGGGCTGTCTTGCCTGTTTTGCTATCCCACATCCTAGCTTGCTCGCGCCGAGCTATCGTGAACGAGAAGACGGCAGACGGAGAATCGTTCTTCCTATCCTTCCAAGTTCGATGACTCTCGGCGATGATCATCGCGAGGGGGCAAACGTCCTCCTCTCCCCTGCCTTCCCGTTCCTCGTTCTCACTGCCTGGGTTCCTTCGCGCTTCGTCGCCCCCTGCGCTCCTTCTCTTCCTCCTCCTCCTCCTCCTCTTCCTCCTCCTCCTCCACCCCCTTTTGCTTCCTCCTTCTCCTTTTCCTCCTGCTTTTACTCCCCTCTCCCCTCCCTCATCTTCTCCCCGCGGGGACCCTA
>Ga0157364_1006902_pt1 | contig 11721 bp, 4 predicted proteins | sample AttsexASBM2_FD_111476 | JGI IMG/M metagenome (GOLD analysis project Ga0157364, IMG submission 111476) | Fungus gardens microbial communities from leaf cutter ant in Ribeirão Preto, State of São Paulo, Brazil - Atta sexdens ASBM2 | ecosystem: Host-associated > Fungi > Mycelium > Unclassified ...
ACGTTTTTCATGGATTTACGCTCGACCGTGCTAGCTGATGGAAGTTCTCGGCACTCCGTCCGAAAAACGCAAACACGCATTAGGGACGCGTGGATCCGGATTGCGTCAGGTTAATGGCATTATTCCATATTTTTCCATAAAACGCAGCAAGTAAAAGCCATCGCGTTCGCGATCCCATCGGGTCGCATCGCTCTGCGATACCCTATCCTTTGATACCCATTATCACCGTCCAGTTATCTGCCATTAATACGCTATATCGATGCCTATTAGCCGGCGCACCTAATAACCTACAACCCGACTATAATGCCCTCAACACGAGACAGTCTGGATTCCTGTATACCCGTAGCGCATTCTCGGACCGAATGCCAAACTCGCTTATACCAATAAACGTATCTCCGTCTATATCACTCTCCCTCTCTCTCTCTCTCTCTCTCTCTCTCTTTTCTCTCTCTCACCCCGCGATGTTCTATCCCGTTTCTCCTGTCCTTAATTCGAGTCAAGATTACAAATTGATTCCGTAGCAGTCTGTGTATGAATCAGGCGTCACGTGTTCAGGACGCACCCCTCGGACGCTACGCACCCTCATATACCTACACAACTTACTGGCATATACAAACAGACGCATTTGTGCTTGGCATAGCTCACTGAAATCTTCATGGTGTACATCGATGGCAGCTAGACGTGGCTTGTTGTATCTATTATCCCGTTTCGCGCGTATAGTTACGACGCAAATTCGGAGAATGCGTTTAGCAGAGAAAGCAGATTTGGAACTATTGTAAAATTCTTCAACCTTCTATGGGCCTGTGTAACTTGCAAGTCACATACTAATATATCGATATTTTATTAATTTATTTAATTTTTTATTACAGGTATAGGTATATTTTTATTACAGGATAGCGTATATATCTTGTTATATAATATCTTGTTACTAACATAATAATTAATAACATTCTTGGTAGCGGTTATCAATTTTAATTTCAAAATAAATGCTTTTGCAAGTAGTCTGCTGAATTCATTGTTAATTTGTACTTACATGTTGATATTTGTTGATTTCATGTTACATAAATTTTTTTATAATCATGAAAAAAATTCGGCCCATAGGGTTAATATGATTGATTTAGTTTCTCACTAGATCTAAATGTATAAATTGATTATATTAAAGAATCTTACAATAGTTGTAAAGCCGTTTTTTTGCTGAACACAGCAGAAAAAGATGTTACCGCATTTCATAGTTTAATATAATTTTCATACAAGGATCTTTTTCTCTTCAGATAATAAATGGTCGAGCGCATATACATATATATGGAGATTGATTTCGTATGATTCTGCAACGACACGCTGACTGAGTTTTTAACCGAGTCGAGTTTGCGACAACGCGGCCTCTTAAATTTGCGTCGTTTAATATTCAAAAATACGTCTATAAAATTCTGGACGACATCGAATAGGATCCAGTATGTAAAGTCCTATACATCCCGATAGATGGAGATGGGATTTTTATTTCAATCTGCCTGGATTTACGTGGATTTCCATCAGTTTGATTTCATATGGGTATAGAGTTTTTCTCGTGGCAATTTTAAAAATTTGGATATATTCACTTTTATCCAAATTTCCCGAACTTACGTTTGCATTTCATACATATCGTCTCAATGACTAGTAATACCTGTTGAAATATAAAGCAATTGCATATTATAGTGTTGTTTATTATTTGTTAGTTCTGGGCAAAAATTATGACAAAAGGCATTCAACGTCTAGAAAAACAATTTTACTAGAATTTTAAAGATTTATGTAGATACAGATTTGAAAATAATTTTGTTGGAAACTAAAAATAGTTACATAGAAACCTCAAGCATGATGAGCAATGTTGCAAAAAGTTTTGAGATTCTAGCAATCATTTTGAATGTCCTACATAATTATTTTAATAATTCAAAATTATTAGGTCTATATCTCGCTAAATTTTTTTTAGATAAAACTGTAAAATCATTTTTTTCGTGTGTGTGTGTGTGTGTATATATATATATTATATATATATATATATATATATATATATATATATATATATGTACAGCGAGAGAAAAAGATTATTGGAATAATCATAATTTAATTATAATTGATAGTCATTTTTTAGGACAACCATAAATTTATAATTGTTTTGACCATATAAATTATAGTAATCTGAACACTAAAAAATTATAATCATAACGATTAATATGTATTCATTCAACTAATTGTATGGTTATCTTACACATAAATTATATTTGCATATAGTAAATTATACTATAAAATGTTGTAACTATACATATAAGATTATTGTTATTAACATTATAGCAATAATAACTATAAAAGTGATGCTCCTAACCATAATTATTTTAAATAAATAAAACAATATAGTTAATCCTCGAAATAAAATAAATATGATAATAATATAATGGTTTTTGGGAATTGGTACTGTAGGCGGTGCGCAATAAATATATATTTTTCTTAAAAACTAATTATTTGTTTGATATTTAAAATTTGAGTAGACATGTTTCGGCTAACTTTTTAGTCATCTTCAGTAAAAATGATTACAAAAATCTTTATAATTATTTTATCATGCAAATATACGATATACTTTTCTTTCAGTTTACTCTGTTAAAGAGAAAACATTTGCTAAAAGATTGTATTAAAGTGTTGATAGACTCGACTTAAAGACAATATTAAGTCTTGTTTTTGAAATCTCATATATCAACGCACGCGTGCATTCGTGCCGTATGATCGATGCCCCGGGGCATTATTACTTGCAGCCCCTTATCTAGTATTGTTACGAACCCTATGCGGAGTAGATATAGGACGAGAGCAATGGATTGAAGAAGAGAGGGAAAGAGAAAGGGAACGCAATATGTGTGGAAAATCGCTACTACGTGACAAATCTTGATTGAACAATTTTAGTATGACGCACGTGGTACTGATGAAGCTTAGAAATCCGATAGAGTCATCGTGAGCTGAGATGTCAGATATATATTTCCGCTTATCATTGTTGCATATAATAATAATAATGAAGTTACGTCTGACTTAATGAGATACGCAAGAATTGTGTAATTGAAAATAATTGAAAGTAATTAGTTAGTAACAAATTGTTGCATAATAGATTTTTAATATATTTTATTTAAATATTTTATAAGAAATTTTTAAAAATTAAATAATAGTATATATTCTACACATATATACGCGTAATATATAGTAGTATTACGAGAATTATCAGAGACTATCTCATAATCAAGTAAGACCGAAGACAATGTAATCCGGGACGGCTCATCGAGTCAGGATAGAGAAGGGAGTTAGATTCCCTCTCGGTATTGCCTCATTAATGCTCGTGCCTTCCTCGAGCCTTGGGCGATGTGATAACCCTTCGACGGTCTTCCGTCCCTTTAAGTTCTAGTGCTAACTCCTAAGTAAGGTCACCCAGCAATTTCCGGTAGCCATCTTCACCGAACGTGTATCTCAACTGTGGTAGTTGAGAATTCGCGAGGGACACGAACGCACGTGTGACGGGCAGAAGTGAGATTTCGAAAACGCGGGGATTGCGAATGGCTTGCTTGAATTAGGGACGATGTGTCTGAGCAAGTTGTTTGGTATCATCTAGTTAGATTAGAGGCGCTATCAGTATGGAAAATTTATCGATTAATATTGCGAATGTAAATTTCACAGAACAGAATGTAAATTTCTCTTATGCGAAATCATATATTTTTTTTACATTTTTATTTCTCTTAACTGTTTTTAACTTTATAACGTGACTGTCGTCATTGATCATTTTTTTTACATGTCTCTTTTCGTCATGTTGTCAAGAGAATACTATATTCTATTTCATGTCTGGTCGTTTGTCATTGCAAAAAACATGGTATGTATTTTTCGAAAGTTTATAGCAAATTCTTCAAAAACATAGGAACGTTTGGAAAATACAAATCATAATCTTGCGCAACGATATGCGACATTCGTTTCAAGAGGAAGTGAATATGGTTGATCTAAAATTTTGTGATTTGTTCGGACCAACGAGGGTGTTTTTACAAAAAGTAATGACGGTAGCAACGATAATAATCCGTTTAATTGGCACCCCGACCAAATCCAGGCACAATGGGATTAATTTGAACCGGCAGCGCTGTTCGCAACATCGGTCTCCCTCCACCGCGCATGATTTATTTTATTAGAGTAGCTGCGCTTCGGTCCAACAAGCTGGCCATCATTAGAATCGTAAAATGCGGCGCGAACTGGCGTTCGCGTAAAACACTAATGAGACGCGGCTTAGTGGTTATGAATTTAAAGCGATTTCAGCGGAAGGAGAGTTGACTCGAAATCACTTTATCCTTTCGACATAAATATTCACAATCTGCGTAAATAACGAGTTTAAGGTGTATTCTTTACGTAGTAATTCACATAAAAATTCTCTCTTATTATTGTAACTTGGATTATCACATTGACGTTATTTACATTTTTCTGTTTGTTAAATTTAAATTTAAACGTTTAACTCTCTTTTGACTCTGCTATTTAAAAAGGTCATTACAATTTTTATTTTTATGACTAATACTGCGTTTTTATGTACTTTTCAACTCTTTTTGAATATTTATTCATTTTCAGTTACATTACTTGTAATCGCACGATAGATTCATCCTCTTAGCATTACTTTTAACTTACATTGGAGCTGGAGAAATAATCTGAATTGTAAATTCGAAGAAGAGCTGAAGCATTTGAAAGTTTTTTTATATTTCTAAATATAACTGATTTGAATTTGCGCTCTACTATTTTATTTGACTTGTTCTATTTGCCCTGCACAATTTTCTTTTAATTCCCTTTTATCATGTTTAAATGTAGTTGTACTAGAAACTGATAGAAGAGAGAATGAAAAGAAAATACAAAGCAAATACGAGTCAAGAACAATAGGAATGGAACGCAAATTGTACGTTTAAATGTAACTGTACTATAGATTGATAAGAGTTCCAAGGATACGGAAAGGCGCTTGAAGGATATAATCAGTCCTTCCTAATACAATTACGTTGAAACTGATAAGAGAAAATGAAAAATAATTCGTACACGGAGCAAATAAGAATCAAGCGCAATAGTGCAGCGCAAAATTGCACGTTTAAACGTCGTAATTGTATCAATCTAGTACAATTATATTTAAACGTAACTAGATTGATAAGTGTCCGAAGGATGCGCTCAAAGGATATGTCAATTCCACCCGAACGTGAAAGGACATCCGGTCGAATGATCGCCGCGAATAGTTTAGGGTGGATTCTCACCCGGGACTTTTGGGCGGGCGGGAGTGTTAATTCCATTTTAACGCTCGTTCTCTTCCCGCCGGATCGAAACTACCCTCTAAGACCGTTGCATATTTCATGACTCGAGGAACCCGAAGTCTGAAGACTCGGCCCGATTTATAATTCACCTTCGTTCTCGACTAATATCGATTGGCGAGAGTGGCTTTGACGAACTTACTTAGGTTCTTTGGGATATGCACCCTTTATTTGCTCCTTGTCTTCATCCCGCATATCCTATTCTAAAATGATTCTTAAAAAGTAAGCGGTCAAATATTTGCTGAAGTAGTTGTTCCTACAGAATTCTTATACGAACGGCAAGCAGATTACTCTTCTTACATAAGATCCGATTCGATAGGCTCAATAAAATATTTAGTTTCGAGTTAAACTTTTTTTTTTTGGATCAAGACGCGAGCGCAATGCGAAGAGGATGACAAAATAATCGGGTAGGATTACATCACAGACGCCATTGTGGCCCCCACCGATTTCAAGTGGATCACTATGAACTCTTGAAGAAGCGCAAACATTTGCTGAATCTCTTTCAACTGTTCAACTGTTCTCGATGCCTTTCCTAAGATGAAAAACGATCTATCGTAACGATGGGGCGCGCGATGTATCATGGTATCCCACAGACAAACGTGTCATGTGTGCAAACATAATCGGAGGGGCCGCTTACCCCAGATGCAGTGTGTAACAAAAAAAAAAAATAATTCCCATGACACATCCCAAGACCGCTTTTGTGTCATTCTGACGTGTTAATCGTATAGGCCGTGTTTAGTTGCAATTCGCTCGGCCGTGGTAAATTCTTCAAAATGAAAATACGAGAGAATGAAAGAAGAGAAGCAGATGCATGTCGAATCTGGAAATGCGTCAATAACTACGTACACGCGCGTGGATTTTTTACATGATTAACTAAAATAATCATTCGATTAATCTGATCATACATTGTATTCTGCGAATGAATTAAATCATACACGATATTTTATATTCCGAGCGTACATCTAATACTTAAAAAAATTGACTAGTCTTTGCCATGTCAAACGAAAAAATCAGGATTGTTTCTGAATTATAAGCGCCGGAAAGTCCGATTAAATTTCGCGGAGATTGGACAAAAACGATCAGAGGAATTATATTTTTACGTATTCAATACGATCTCGTGTATAGGAATTTCTTTAAATTTGATTTATCGTGCGTAATTCATGGTACCGGTTGTAAGCGATAATTCTGGCAGCTTAATCAACTGCAATTTTTTTATATGCAATATCTGATAAAAAAATATATGTATATAACAGATAAAAGCAACGTCGCAGAAAAATTGTGTCAGGAAAAAGTTAGCGGATTTTTACGATTCAGCTAAAAGCTCGATGATTGTTTTGCAAGTGTAAACGGCGTTGAAATAAACGTCGGAAAAAATCTGGTATTTTTTACGAAGTCGATGCCAGTGATCAAATCGGATTAGGCTGTAGCTTAGACAGTATATGCTGAATCACTGTATAGCTAATCTGTTTTTCAAGCATTTGAAATGATTAATCATCGTCAAAATTTTTGTATTTTTTTCATTTTTTTAAATTTTAAATCTAGTAATCTTTCAAGATAGCTTCATGAAAATTTAAGCAGATGTATATGTCACTCTTGTAATCCTTGCAAATATTTATACTTTATGTTAATATTCATATTTTTTATATAAAAATAAATACTATATACACATTACATATGAAAGTTGTGTGAAGAATATTTTTATTTAATAACATGTTAATATATTTTATTGAGTGTACTAGTTATTATTTTTATTACTATAATACAATATTTTAACTTAAAAATAATGACAAAAATTTCATTTTTTGTATAAGTATACTTTAAGTATTCAAGATGATTTATGTAAAATTTTATTGCGATATAAAGATTCGTTGTTCTATAAATAAACAAATACATTTTATTTATTTATCGAATAATTAATCTTTGTATTGTAATAAAAATGATCTTGATACTTGAGTATTTATGCAGAAAATTGAGATATTTATAATTATCTTTTACATCAAATTTGTAACAATAATGACAGATACAGTAAATAAACTATAAAAATATGTTATTAAATAAAAAGATAATGTTATTCACATAACTGATTTATATGTTACGTAAATTTTTAGTATCAATTTTATAGAAAGTATATAGATAACTAATATTAAAATATCGATTTCAAATTTTTTGTGAGGATTATATGGATGATTTCTTAAAGATACATTATTGCCAAAATACATCAGCTAAAGAGGAAAAAATTTGAAAAGATAGAATGTACTGTCAGAAAAGGAATGTACTATATTTCAGACAGAGAAAGCTAACTACTTAACCTAATGGTAAAATCATGTACCGTTAGGTTAAGTAAATATTTTAATACAAAAAAATAATTTATTGCTTTGAAAGAAATATTATTGGGAAGTGCTCGCAATCAAAAAAATAACAAACAAGGAACAGAGAATAAGAATTTCAACATATCAGAAACTAGAATGTATTTCACATGTTTTCTGATAGATTGAAGTTCTTATTTTTTGTTCTTGTTTCTTCGAAAAGCAAAAGAATTTTTCTAAGTTCCTGAAGAAACTAATTGCCTTTTGTGATCACTTCTAATCAATGTTTGTGTTAAATAAATTCTTTTCTTAATTTATATTTTTTTTCATTGATTTGATCCGAACTAACCGTATTAAATCCATATTAGGTGTTCGAGCTCTAATAAAGAAAAAGTTTTTTATCATTTAGGTCTTATAATAAAAAATATCCGATATAATATATCATTTGCTCTGTTGTTTCTCGATGTATTCTACTAAAACTACCTTTAACAAAGAAAAATTAGCATCATTCTCGAATGTTTCTTGCTTGGCATAGATGACAGAAAGAAAAGCACAAAGAAGGGAAGCTTCCACGACGATGCACTTATGCGGCATGCTCGAGAGGGGAGTGCGTCGTCGTCCTTTGTGCGAATCGCTCACCTGATTTAACGCGGACATAGCGGTACCAAGAGGAGTGATACCTGACAGATGTTTTGGGATTTCTTCGGTTCTATGAGACCGCACCGGGCCGGTGAGACTTTGAAGTAGCCGTTCCCGTTGCCGACGTGTCACGGCTGTCGAACACTCTTCTTCGTAGACCTCTTCAAGCTCTCCAATCGGTCAACCGAGGCATGTCTAAGTCTCTGTTACCCTCGCTTCTTGTTCCCTATGGGCTACCGAAAAAAACCGGTCGCGTGGCTCGTAATCTGAAAGCGATGGTGCTTAACGCAAGATGGAGCGTTTTTTTTCAAGGATAGTTATAATCATGCCTTAATATTAGAGTTTCTTCTTTATTGATATATTAATTATATATATGTTTATGTTTTTCTCAAACTTTTATATTAAATAATATACTTCATATCAAAGATTAAATATTAAAAATCCTTTCAACGACGCTCATATATTATAAAAATAATTTCAACCCAGGTCTAAACAAATATAAATGAGCAAATTTGTTCGGATGTGCATAACTAACAATTTTATTATTCATCATATTAAAACAGTACATTTCGATTTAACTCAGTCCTCTTCAGCTGTAGATGTATACATGTATTTTTTTACAAAGAAACTAATCCCACGCATAAAATATTAATATAAGGATTATCTCACATTTCTTAATACTTTTAAAAAACAACAACCTCATTATAACTTATTTTTAGATAGTCAAATTATAAATTGATATGTTGCAATAGTCTCGCCAACTACTGAGGAATTGATTAAAAAAAAAAAAAAATGCATACATATATACAGCTACAGCTGAAGAGGACTGAGTTAAGTCGAAACGTACTGTTTTAATATGAATAATAAAATTAGTTATGCACATCCAAACAAATTTGCTTATTTATATTTGTTTAGACCTCGATTGGAATTAATCAATTTATTAATACTTCATATTTATTAGAGTAGAAAATTTTCTGCTGCTTGCAGTATGAATTGCAATTAGTTATCGAGATAAAGAGATTATTTTATCAGAGCTTTAATATCAGAGCTTCTTTTTTTAATGATATTTTTATTATATGTATGTTTCTTAAAATTTCATGTTAAATCAACGGAGAGAATTTTCTTTTAAAATTTATCCTGAAAATATGGTAGTGGTACAATATAATATTTACAAATTTTTTACCATGTACTTCAGTAAAATTAATCAAACTTATTTTATACTTTATTGTAATTTTATTAATGAAATTAATGAATGAGAGAGATTTACATTAAAATTCTTCGAAATATAATGGCCCACAACTACTATTATATTTTCAGAGTAAACTCTAAGAAAAACTTCTCTTCGTGTATCTTTCATTTTTTTTTATTATACTTATTTAAATGGAAAGTATTCAATTTTAATTTCTGCTGCTTTGCAATGTAAATTACAATTAATTATTAAGACATTATTTTAACATAATAATATTAGGAATATAATAAGAATGTTTTTTCACTTTACATTTCGTAACCTGCTTTCGCGATATAATATATCGGCATTCGTATGCGACACTGGCGGTAGCAGCGGCGTGTGCAAACCAGTAATTCCATTGCGTATGAATCGCAAAAGCCGGACTCGGCTGGGAGCCGTTGCAACTGTATCATTTCCCTCCCCCTTCACCTCCTATCTCGGTCGCGCGAAAGTTATCGAGTAATCAGTCGCGTATTGTTTTACGAGCCGCTGAATCGGAACGCCGATTGGACCGGCGATCACATGTGCGACACCGATGATGGCTGCCGACTAATTTGGCGACCAGAGAGAATTAAAAAAAAAGAATGAAATAGAATAGAAGAAGCCACACGAGACATTTTTACTCATGGCGACCGACCGTTCGTTCCACGTGGCTGGCCACTGGCCAAATCGGCGGGACTCTTGGTCACGATTTTTATGCCGTGAATAAAATCGCTAGGCGATTTTGTTTGAAAAATGTTCCTAACGTGCGTGCGGTACGGAGGTGCCTCTCGGGCGTTTTCGGAACGACACTACGGTGGTCGAAGACCTTCAACAGGTGGTGTTTAAGTTTCCTGAATTTAATAAGCTACTCTCTCGCGAGAGTGTTACTTCTCTTACGAAAATAACGATATTGAAAGCCGCGGGCCTTTTCCGTTGCCAATTATTATGTTTATCTGGAATATGTTTAATCGAACCACTCATCTGTTTTTTCTTTTTAATAGCCGAATTACTTTAACTGGACATTTTTACAGCTATGTTTATTTTAAAAACCAATAGCTCGTTAATTTGTTGCTGGTGATTAAAATATGTTTTTTTTCATGTTGGTTGCGCCGGTATAGTTAACGTCCATAGAACGCTTTAGTATTTCTAGGACACTGCCCTTGTGCAAGTAGGACGTCGCACGAATAATGGACACAGTGATCTATATAACATTTTCAGATGGTTTCGAGGATATTTGTCGGATTGTCGGGGAGAAAACCACCCGCCGTGCCGTTGATTAGCGGTCGAATCAGTCGTAATTGTCCGTAACCGAAATAGAATTATCGATCGATCCTCTTGTCCGAATGTCGTGTGTAGTTCGCAAGTCGCGACTCACTGAGCTACAGATTGATGAAAAAGTCATAGTTTTAATATGTAAGTGTAATGTCAAACATGCACATACATAAAAGCCAATATAAAGAATATTACAATATTATTGATAAAATAAATTTAATATGAACGCTTGTAATAAAAAAGCTGATAAAACAATTTTTTATCAAATTATTAATTAAGCAGTGTGCTTGTATTTCTTTGCTTAATTCGAATGATGAGCTATTTTAAACCTTTACAGGAATTTGTTTAATTGTAGCATTTTACATTCTCAAAAAAAAATTTATTTTCTCTCTCTCTCTCTCTCTCTCTCTCTCTCTTTCTCTCTGTATTTTCTTCTATATGAAAATTCATCTATCTAGAATTTCTGAATTTCCTTCGAAAGGAACAATTGATTCAGTCATCAGTCTATCAGTATCTGTTGCGTGGAACTTTATAATCACCCTGTACAGAATCGCGGAGAGGTATTACGAGGATGCCCGAGGGGAGAGGAGGAGAACCTGGTCGAGGGATCGGGCGGGCTCGCGGAATGGAAGAAGGGCGCGGGAAGCAAGCGAGGGGGTGGACTGAACTGACCGGGGGCGGTGGGGACGCGGACATATATACCTACCCGTGTTAGCAACCCCATTGATCTGGCGGTGGACGCGGCAAAAACGAGCTCGAATGGAGGAAGGGTCGGGGGTTAGCGGGTAGGAGGAAGTGAGGCTCGGAGGATGAGACGAGGTGGCGTGGGTGGTGGTCGAGTGGGTGGCGGTTGAAAATTTGCGGAGTGCCGAGCTGCACTGCCAGTATCGCGCGCTTTCTCTCTTCCCTCTTCCCGTCTCTCTCTCTCTCTCTCTCTCTCTCTCTCTCTCTCTCTCTCTCTCTCTCTCTC
>Ga0157364_1006903_pt1 | contig 11719 bp, 3 predicted proteins | sample AttsexASBM2_FD_111476 | JGI IMG/M metagenome (GOLD analysis project Ga0157364, IMG submission 111476) | Fungus gardens microbial communities from leaf cutter ant in Ribeirão Preto, State of São Paulo, Brazil - Atta sexdens ASBM2 | ecosystem: Host-associated > Fungi > Mycelium > Unclassified ...
AGCAGTAAATATATATATATATATATATATATATATATATATAATTTCTTATATCATAAACTGATTCTTAAACTATTAAATTTAATAACTAACCTAGTTATTCATTTTAATAAGTATTTATTATACATACATATATACATATATACCATATATCTACGTATAGATATGTGATCCTTCATGATGCGAAAACAATCGATTTGTTCGTGACGTGAATAATTTGTGTGTTCAAGTTCAGAAATATTGCAAAACATCCGAGCAACCGCGGTTATATATGTGCGAAAACATTATCAGGCATGCAACTAAAAAGGTAGAAGGTAAGTGCAGTAACGTAGCGAGATCGTAGAAAATTCTCACAGACGTTACGCTAATATATTGCAGTCATCTCCATGCGCCTGGCAAAAGATACCAGACGCTTCCCTACGACAATCTTCCCAGCATCTGGGATTACCATATACTTTGTAGCGAGCAGTGGTATGTACGCCCGGTATTACTGGCAGTACTACTGACAGCGGACATTTTTCTTTTATGTGTACCTTGCACGGAACAACTTTTCTTTATTACATACGAGATCCGGGAACAAGAAAAAAGAATGGCATTAAAGTAATAATAACTTTAAAGACAGATAACTAAAACCACTCTTCGCGTAATGCTCAATGTATTCTAACAATTGTAATTTGACATTCATAATAAGTTGATTTAATAAAATACTGTAACATAAATAACGTAACATAAATAACGTTCAAAATGTTTTTTGTCTAACTTTTCAATATTTCTGTAATATTCATGCGTTATTAATAAAATACATTATATAAATTTTGCATTAATTTTTAATCTTAGTATCACGTATGTTCCATTAAAGCAGTGCAAATTAAAATTGAATCTTATCGTCGATGTTTCCTACAAACACATAAAAGCCTATCTCGAGTAAAGCGTACCTATTTCTCAAACGTTAGTCGAGGCAGCCTTCGGCACTTTAGATTACTAAGGTTCGGCAATTTCCAAGATAGATAGTTCCGATGAGGCCATCGACTATGAGAATGAGGCATGGTGCCACACGTGTGCTGGTATCGAGGGATCTACAACGAAAGCTACCGATAAGCTACAACTGTTTAGATTAGTGGTTATGAAAAGATGCACCTGTGCACTCGCCTCGTGATATAATTGATAACAAATAACGTATCTGCTATGCAACCGATAATTTAATGCTATCGTAATCAACGTTGGAAATTATTAAATTTTATAAATTAAAATGTAAATTAAAATAAATAAAATTAAAACATACCACGTAAAAGTATAACCTTTTTTTTATTTTGTAAAACTATTTGAAACCAGTTACTTCCTTAATTGCCTTAATTATTAATAGAATTATATGTCCGAGTTATATTTTATGTATACTTTCCTTTGGCGTTCATTGTAATTTTCAAAAGAATAATTTAGCAACATTTAGTTATATATATGTGTAAGTGCGTTTCAAATCCTAATTTTTCCAAAAATTATTCGAGATTTCTTTTTCCGTTTGTGTCTTTAAAATAATCTTGTTTAGAAAATAAATTAGATAAATTAGATTGTATGCTCGAAAATAATTTTACTTCTTAAATGAGACAAATAAAATTTTACTCAAATATATAAAAGAACAGATCGCAAATGATCAGTTTCATAAATGCAAACATCGCGAAATCCTAAAACGAGTTATAAAAAAGCTGTTACAAACCGACGATATCTGCACAATTTTTTTACGCGCGTCCCGGTTTGCCCAAGACTTCTTCGCGTCGGCCGATCTTCAGTCAGAAACACCGAGATTTCCTCCGCCATAAAGGTAAAGCTATAGAAGATACCGGGATACGAGCGGTGACAATGTTCTCGTCACGTTTTCGGCTCATTTGATACCTTTAGTCGATAACGTCCGGGATTTTCTGATCGCGCGGGTAGGACGGATTTTCGGTTGGCAGAAGGAACGGCCGCATTGGCCACGAATTTCCGCCATTCGAACGCGCCTCTTTTCTATCTTTTTTTTTATCTTTTTCTTTTGTTTTTTTCTTCTTTTTTCGTAGTTCCTTTCCACGGGAACTGCTAGAAATCGTTGGGTAAATCTCTCGAAAATCGAACCCTGGCGATGCTCCAGGAGAAACTCGTACACGATAAACGGTTATGAAAGCTTTGGCCTTGAATCTAACCGCTACATTACTACAGTAATATAATATATATTAGCTCTGGATCGGTGTTTCCTCACTAATCGCGCTTATAATTGAAATAGAAATATCACAACATTAGATATTTGAACGCTTCTACGCTCGCTTCTACGTGACAAAGATCTTCGTAATACTGCAGTCTTTGATTACACTATATATTTTTAGCTAAAATTATTGAACCAGACAAAGTGTTTCTTATACATTTTTAGATACTGAAAATGATATCGTAAATTAAAAAATTGATAATTGCCCAATACATTAAAAAAAATAGCTTTTTTTGCGATATTTAATATTTATTTGTAAAAAAGATTAACCAATTGTAAGACAGAAAATTTTCTATCTATGATGATGAATCGGATATCCAATCGGAGAAGGCAATTGTTTCAAATCGGATTCCGAGAAAGTGTCTTCTAAAAAAAAAGCCTAATAGGGAAAAAGATTGTAATTTTGCAACAATATATTATATAAGATATTACAGCATCATGAATATGCATATTTATTTCTAGAACATTTTTGTATAAGAAAAAAATCAACAATTCAATGATGATCAAATTTCAACCGAATATTTTCCAGGATAATGATATTTGGCTATCCGGATAGTAAAAAAAGTGCCGTATAATACCGGATACCATATCCTTTCCGGATATCCGATGCATCTCTAAGATAAATAATACATTCATATCTTTTAATTAGAATTTCAAGTTAACTCTTTTTACAAAGAATATCAAATATTGCAAAAAAGATTGCGAACCATATACTAATTTATTTCAAATTTACGCTAATCTTCTCTACGCGTATTTGCTGATTAAATTTCTTTTCGCGATCATACAATTTCGTTATCTACAGCATTATTCTTCAGACCAATCCAGGATTTTCTCGCGAGTACGCTTTTCATAACGTTCTTTGAGATAAAACGGAAAAACGATTTCCTTTTGGCATGAGGCTTCGTATTGGCTGTAGGAGCCCGGCGGCAAGTGAGTCCGTTTTTTCAAACTCCGTATCCCGCGGTACGAGACTGACTCACTCGTCTTTCTGATTCGAGAGAATCGAGATTGGCATTTTTCCAAGAGCATTCTTATCCCGGGCATGTCGTTAAAAGGATTCACGAATCCTTGACCTGACAATAACAAATTCGAGGAAGGAAAAATGGGGTCGACGTAAAAGAATTGTGCGCGTTTTCGATGAGGATAAATAAATCAATAAATTAAAATATATATAGTGTTCTAGAGGAAAAGGAATGAAGATTTCAGAAAATGTTTTAGCGTCATAGTATGAGATTGTAAATACATTGCTTCTGAAAAAAGAAAAAAATTCCATGATAACTCTCTTGAAAAAATAAAGTTAATTTTCAATCAAGCTCTTGCTTCTTTCTCTGACGGAAAAGTAAGAATAATCAAGAAAGTTCTGTTTTAAAATCTCCCGAATTCCTCAGAAACAACTGATGATTCTAGCAATAAAGAAATCGCGTGCGCCAGAAGCTGAGAGAGCTTCCATTCAGTTTTTGCTCTCTGAATTTCTCCACGCAAGAGCTAACTTCAAAAGGAGGCCGCAACAGCACTTCCCAGAAGCCAGATTAGATTCCTGACGAAGACACACTGCACCTTCTTGATCTAATGAATGCTTCAAAGGAAATATGAACGCGTGGTCGCTGTGGCAATACCGAGAAAAGAATTTTCTACTGATGAAGAAATTTTGGCAAAATTGGCCTTGCTTATAAATTTTTAATCTCGGTTAGTAAATTCCTTTAACAAATGAACGGAATTTTTTTAAAGAACAAAGAAATATTTTGGCAGTTTTGCGAAAATGTAAGATATTTACATGTATTATTAAATTTTATTATTGCATCAGAAATTGCGATGAAAAGAGAACATAAAAACAAATTCTGTATCCAAGAAAACTAATTTATATATTGTATATAAATTATTTTACACATACAAATCGGAAAAAAACATATATAATTCTATCAATGATTAAAAGAAACTAATTTCAAGTATTTTCCAAAATGGAATAAATCAAAATTTCTTTACAATCCTTATTTTAATTCAGTTAGAAAAAAAATTATGTATTTGTAAATATTATTAATAAATGACGAGGAAGTTATAACTCAAGTTTATTTCAATTTAATAGCTGACGATACAAGATTGATGTTTATTAAAAAAGTTGAAGAACGCAAATAAATATTTAATAAGTAGAATGCGTATAAAATATTCTCTTCTTTCCAAACATGCAAAATAGTTTCCTCATTTATCTTTGTAAATACAAACTAATACTACATCGACTATATTACGGAATAATGAATAAACAGAAGAGAAGCAAGTTACGCTGAACTAAAACGAAATATGATGAACGATAGAACAATCTTTAAAAAGGATTTCACTCGGACAACTTTGTTGAATCTTCTCATTATTTTCTTTCTCAGAAATCTTTGTTTCTCATAATGCTTACGTCACATTCAGTTTCAGAAGAATCAAGGATAATCAGAAATCATAATTAGATAGTTAAAGAGACGAAAATAACAAGGCAGAAAACTTTTCCTTATTTTAAGAAAATATTCATTCCAAAAAGGATGCACATCCTTCAAACATAATTAGATTAATTTTTGTAACAATAGATTCATGAAGATCATTCTAGAAGGAAATATAAAAATCTATTAATTCCTCATCTTTAATTTAACTAAAAATTTTATATTATTAATAAAAAAATTAAATCCTTCGAAATAAATTTAGAAGATATTAGCTAACGCCAGATCAGCGATCCAACATGGCGTAAATTACGTCTCATCATCCTCTTCAACAGAGGTGCTAACTTCAAAAGAGCCATTCTTGACGTCGAGAAACTCCGATGAAGCGTGATTAAATCCCTCTCAACAAGAGAATACCCTACATCCCTATACTCATATAACATGAAGAAACCAAAGATCTTTTCACTCAATCGTGACTTTACAAACTTTAAATCCAATATATGTAAAATATCAGGAAAACACATTTTGAAATCAAATAATTCTCACAAATCTTCTAAGCATTAATAAATAATAAAAAAAATAATTTTAAAAATAAATATATGTATGCAAACATTTTAATTTTTAAAAAATTATATTCGCAAATAAAAGAGAAAGCTTTTCAATGTAAACGCTTATCTAAATCATTAATAAAGAATTCGATATTTTTTCATTTCGCAAACACAATCAGTTAAATGTAAAATAAAATCTTATATCTCATGATATTAATATCGATTAAAAAATATCGATTGAAAAATTAGTATAAGTTATCTTAATTTTATACTTCTTTCTCAATAGCTAAGTGATATAAATATATTAAGATAAAACTATTTTATGACAAATACTTTATGCAATACCAAAAAGTGAGTAAGCCGATAAATTCTTTAATCAGAAATTGAAGATTCCGATAGTTAAAACAAGATTTTTTGATGTAGACTCGAGAGGTAATCATAAGATTGAGATGAGAAAGAAGTCATGGAAGCAACGATCCTTCTATCTCTCTTTTTCGAAGGCGTTAACTTAAAAGGAGGATCACTCCTCGCCACCCCTCATATCAGAGAACTTCGATGAAGCCGGATTAGATCTCTCTCGACGGTCGAATATCCCACCCTATTCTCGGATGACGAGAGGAGATAGAATGAAAAGGGAATCGCAGGTAAGGGAGCAGGATTATGATGGTTGCTGACACTCGAAACCAGAGTTGGAAAGACCTGGCTGTGGACTTGCTAAAGGTGTCAAGTGTCTGAAAATGAGACGCCAAAAGAGAGAAAAAGGTAATCTGCTATTTCATTTAAAAAACTTATGTCATTATGAAAATCAAATGTCATATTAAATTTCTATTTAACGTTTGGAAGATAAAGAAAATAAATCAGTGTTCTAACTTGATATATTCTAAGACTATGGATGATACAATCTACTACAAGTTAAAGCAAGTTTATTTCCAAACATGCCTTAACTTGTACACATAATTATTTTCCGAAAATACAATATCAGAAGAAACATTAGTACCTTTCGCCTTTAAGGAAATTATATCAAGCACATGTATATGAGATCTATTTTCGAATTATGTAGATTTTAAATCTTGATTAGTGGTTTTTTTTTTAAATAAACATCGCAAATTCCATTAAATTCATATTTTTACCCCTTATTTTCATCAGAGGTTATTTTTATAGAACGAATATAAGATATATTTCTATATTGACAGAAAAAATGATTGCAATTACTATTAAATAATTTAACTATGATTTATAAATCCAACGAATTAATTTTTTATGAGTCCACACGCGATGAAAGTGGAACGTGAAAGAAAAAGAGCAAAACAAATATTCGTCCTTTACATTTTTCAGGAAATGAATCTTCCATTGAAATAATATGCATTGCCTTTTCAACAATCGTTAGCAAAATATGTATTTATTGCAAGACATATATTTATTTTTCTGTATACACTGACAATGAGAGAAATGTTTGACATTTGTGTGACTACAATTGCATAGTGAAATAATTATGGTTAGAATTTTTATTATTACAATTATGTACAAGATTTCTGTTTCTCAATATCTGAATGATGATTGGTAATTTGTATAATTAAACAACTAATGAATATAATTTGTATAATAAATTACTGTATATATATATATATATAATATATTAGGTGTGAGAAAAAGTTCGTGGCGTTTTTCCCATTAGATGTAACGGGAAAACGAATTTTTTCCCACATCTAATATATATACAGTAATTTATTATACAAATTATACACAGTTGTTTAATTATACAAATTACCAATCATTCAGATATTGAGAAACAGAAATCTTGTACATAATTGTAATAATAAAAATTCTAATCATAATTATTTCACTATGCAATTGTAGTCGCACAAATGCCAAACATTTCTCTCATTGTCAGAAAAATAAATATATGTCTTGCAATAAATACATATTTTGTTAACGATTGTTGAAAAGGCAATGCATATTATTTCAATGGAAGATTCATTTCCTGAAAAATGTAAAGGACGAACATTTGTTTTGCTCTTTTTCTTTCACGTTCCACTTTCATCGCGTGTGGACTCATAGAAAATCAATTCGTTGGATTTATGTGGTCGCCGCGCGTCAGAAATGATGCAGTATGGCGCGAAACTGCGACCCGTTGGTATAAATATTTACATTTCCGGCATTGCGGTCGTCGGGTGGAGGTCAAGTTGCGGCGAAATAAAGCATGAAAAAGAGGAAAAGAAAGAAGAAAGAGAAGACGATAAGCTAGAAGAACGGAAAAGGAAGACTCGCGTGAAGAACACCATAGTGTTTGTGACCGAGGATTTTTATCTCTGATTATATTTGGTTCGCAAGTAAGGAAAAACATGAATAAATCAGTTCTCTATGTGGGAACAAAGAACGATGCTTTCATAAATAAACAATTGATTGCATGCCTGTCTTTTACAATGAAATATTTTGTTTGTTTCATTACATATAGTGTACAAAAAAATTTAACCGCAAAAATACATTATATAATCTTTCTACGATGATACTCTAATTTTAATAAATGATTAAAAAATCTATTATTAATAATCATCATCATTCTGTCTGAATCGATAAAACGTAATTTATTTCTTTCTCAGTTTATTTATATATGTATGTAAATCATCTTGTTTGATACGAAACAGGATTTGGCACAAAGAAGTTGTTTGATTTGAATTTTTGAAATTCGAGAAATTTTTTTATTTCCAAAAGACAACTAAAAGAACCATCACGCTAGCGTTCCGAATTCAGCATCAGCGTCTAATTTTGTGACGTCGGATAGAAGCGAGAAAATTCGAGAGATTCCTCGGGAATCACGCGGAAACAATGAGGAAGCTCTTCTTCCTGGCGGAAACCCCTTCCTCCTCCCGCAAGTAATCCCCATCGCCTCAACGGTTCTTAAGGGTCGGTTATTCCGATTTGGACAAGTTTGTCTGACTGGCGCCGACTGCTCCTACGGGAACGTCGTCCCCGAATTTCCTGTTCTCTCGCTCGTCTTTCTCTTTATCCCTCTCTCCATCTTCGTTTTGATGTCGAGTCCGCGGAAACCGCCGTTTGCTTGATTTTCTCGTTGTAACGACGCGATTCGCGGATATAACGACGCCAGGGAGGCGAGAATGTCTCTTACGGTACCGGCAACGATAACGAATTTCTCCCCGATAACGTTTTCGATTCCGCCGGATATGCCGGAAAGCAGCTGTTACAGCATTCAGAGAGATCGTAACGTGATAACGCTCGCGCTGCGCAAATTGCAGCTTCCCACGGTAGATTTAGGGGGCTGCTGTCGCTCGTTCAATGACGAAGTTGTATATTCCTTATAGAATTTCGACCCGAATTTTCCTCGGGGGATGTGTTGAGTGGAGTTGCGTCACTTGCGAAGATAACTGACTCTGAATTGAACGTGAACGGAAATCGAAATCTTAAATAGTGACAATATTATTCATTTCAAGAATAAGTCTTGTATTAACATAAAAGTATATAGACAAGAATAAAAAGTTAACTCTTGACGGAGACATAGTAATTCAAACCGTAATGCTAACTCAATTTTAGCTATTACAATAAATAAACTTATATGAATATCAATGATACATCGCAAACGATATTCACTATTCCTTTCTGTAAATAATTCGTTCGCATGCGAGACTTTCTATTCGAGGTGAGTCAACCTATTCGCTATATCGCACTTCCATCGCTTCGAGCTACTGCAAGGATGCCGTGAAAAAGGTACGTGAGCCTAGAGGATATTCAAGCGGGTAGTCTGGAGAAACCAGAGAATCCTATTCCGCCATCCCTTTCAGGATAACTAAGTCTTCCCTTCACCCATCAGACAACCTCTCTTGCGGATTCTTCTTTCTATCTTCCTAGCGTTATACATGTTCTACGCCGAAATATACACTGTACCTCATGCGGGAGCATGCATTTGCCTCTAAATAATCGCGCCCACGCGCACAGACCGCGTGTCAGCTACCGAGAAAAAGAAAACGCGAAAAACAAGCTTGCTGCGCCCTTTTTCCCGTTATGCTTTTGTGTCATGCTGAACCGAAAGCTGAGGGCACTGTAAATTTTCACAAAATTTGGGCGTTGTCCTCCTCCGACTCGACCTCGACATAATAGTCAGATATAGATTTTATCAACTCGCCTTACTGTTAGATTTCTCCTTTAAATTTTGCAATCGTTTGCAATATTCTGCAGTATTTGATATATGATTCAATCGTATAAAACAATCGCAAAGAGAAAAATTTTTTATACTATAAAATAAAGATGGATTTTTGAAAAATGTAGAATTAATTATCGTATACAACTAATTCTCTAGAATAGCAATCGTATTTGTAACATAGAATTCCTGATTTATGTAAAAAAAAAAAAAATAATAAGACGAAACTCTGTACTAATTATATGGGAAATTAGGACAGTTTTTAAACTATGGTGTTATACGGAATAAAGTTATACGGAAGACACAGTTTTGCTCAAGTTCAAAATTTAGCTCGATACAGATCTGAAAATAATTTTATTAAATTATCAAAATAAATATATAGGAGAGACGCTCATAGCTGATCGCTCGAATGTAAAAATTTTTACAGCATTGTTTATCATGCTTGATCAGTTTACTATAATTATTTAACTGATCCGATAAAATTATTATATCTAGCTACTAATCTATATCTAATCTATATAGCTACAAAGCTATTAATTATATGGTAAATTAGGTTACAGTGAAATGAATTAATTTTTAAAAATGATGCAACTTATGTGGTGAACAAAAGATAGCTCAGTATAAAGTGTAATAATGGTTTTTAAGCTATGGTGCATCAGTAAAACTTATGCTTACAAGCGTCTTAGCTATCCATCATTAACAAAATATTCATTATTGAACGTTGTCAAAAACTGTCCATTATTGAATCTCTGTCTTTTGTTCACCACATTATAAATATATAATACACTTATACGTGAAAACTCATTTCACTGAAACCCAATTTTCCATATAATTAGTGCAAGGTTTTTATGTATATTTAGAGAAAATAAATTATTTCTTCCATTACAGAATATTTTAAAAGGCTGTTGCTCAAGTCCTTCAGAATAAATGTATTTCTTCCGATTATCGACTTTATCCATTAAAAATGTGATCGAGCAGTAAAGAAAATATTTAATATGGAGAACTTCTTCCTCTTTTCCATTTGCTATCATAGCGGATGCAAAACAGGAAGTCTCGAAGATCTCTCTCAGTAACACTTTCAGAAGAATAATTAATGACTTCTTCTCTTCAAGAAGAGTCTTGCTTCTCCTTCGAAATCTAACATTCAGTCAGCAAATCGGAATCTTACAGTTAAGTTACGATTTATTAATCGTAATCACCACGCGTTTTCAATAAAATACATAATTACCTCTCAAGTTTTATAAATAGAAATATATATTATTTAAACAAAAATACACAGATATATTATAAATACCAAGAGAAATAATATTAGTAACATGGATGATATTCTATGAAATATATATATATATATATTGTATTAATAATACTATCTGTGATAATTTTAAATAACACTTATAATCGCAAACGATTCCAATTACAGTAAATATTTCAATCGTCTTTTTATAAATTAAATGATTAAAAAAATTTATTCAGCAAAATCCTTCGACAGTATCACTTAATAGACTACATTAAATAATTAATCTTTCTTTTAAGTAATATCTGTCAGTTTCTATTAGTTTCATGCAGTAAACAAAATTTTCCAATGATTTCAAACTGTGCAATAAATCACAGCTTCAATGATTCTCTCGTTGATATATTTTATTTGGATTTTTTCTACAAACGTTTTATTCTCAGCAATATTGGCGACCGTATCGAAACCAGCCACTTACTTCGATGAGTTTTCACAGAATGCCAACGGAAACTTGTCGAAGGACGATTTATGCGTTATTGCGCAGCGCAGGTGTAATTTCTTTTACAAGTTTCCCAAATGTCACACGACTGAACATTGCGTATTGTACATGCGGTCTCGATAAAGATACGCCGCAAAGTAGAAACAAATAATCGAAAAGTAAAACTTACAATTAGATCGTAATCTACCACGGTATACTACCAGGATTTCGAATCTTATTGAAATATGCACACTCATGGCTAATATAAATTCGCGTTCTTTTTCATTTTTCATTATTTTTTTTATTGTGTATTGCATCTGTGCAGCGTTGAGTGCACATTTCTGAATGTTATAATGACTTTTAGGAGAGAACGTAATATCTTTATCAAACTTTACCAAGACCGCTCGTTCACAGAGCTTTCATCATTTTAAAGAAAATGTGAAGCCATCCTTGTGCGGAATTTCTACACGTCAAAACGGCAACGCGCTACTCCCGCGCTACTCTCATGCCGACCTCACTTATCCTCCGATATTCGCCGAGGTGGTATCTGCGCACCGGCAGCAGCGAGAATCCGTTCTTGCTGGGTCGTCGTAAAAACCGTTATGAAACTTAAAACAACGAGAGCTGTAAGATCTGAATTACGCGCCGGCGAACTTCAC
>Ga0157364_1006904_pt1 | contig 11719 bp, 5 predicted proteins | sample AttsexASBM2_FD_111476 | JGI IMG/M metagenome (GOLD analysis project Ga0157364, IMG submission 111476) | Fungus gardens microbial communities from leaf cutter ant in Ribeirão Preto, State of São Paulo, Brazil - Atta sexdens ASBM2 | ecosystem: Host-associated > Fungi > Mycelium > Unclassified ...
CACGTGTCTCATTTGCAAAACCAAACTTTCCCAAATTTTATAAAAATAAATATTCATCGATGTGTTTTCGTCATTATAACCTACTGTTGTATATAATTGTGCTCCATGATATTTGCAACAATTTATGTTAGGTCTATAACGGGGACTCGATCGTGTAAATATTATATCATACAGTGCGTATACATACATAATATTCCACGCTTGAATTAATTACATTATATTATGTGAATATGTGCCACTTAAAAATTTTATGAAGAATATTTTCAAGTTATATTTAATTTCTTTTTGTTATAAATATTTATTATAAAATAAATATCAAATAAATTTAGCAAACAATACAAAATATAATATTTATCATATCTTCCATAATTAAAAAAATATTATCTTTATCACACAATGTAAACTAAAAAGATATTATCTTTATCGCACAATGTAATCGTTCTGAAATTGCAAAATTGATACAAATATCTTCATTATTAATCGATTATATTACTTTATTTTTGCAGTAATAATTTAAGAAATTATATATTGACTGAGTTACAAAATTGATTGGAAATCTTTAGTGCACGTAAACTATAGATTTTCTGCGTTGTCATAGCCCTAAATGATAAGAGAGATAACCTTCATTTGTTAAGTCATTTTGTTTTAATAATCTTTTTGTCTTTAATAACTTTAAAATCAAGCAATATTCGTACAATTTTTCCTTATAAGCGGCATAACATTTAGTATAGTTAATACGCACAATCAATAATGTTTACGAGCTTTACGAGTACTCGTGATGATCGTTCACAATGAGCCACTCCTCAGCTATAAACACACGCGTATATTGAAATTCTTATAGCGGAGCGATGCTTAATAATAGGATACGCAGTGATGCCCCACTTTGTTATAAATTAGTGTCACGTTAATATGTATCATACCGTGTATCACGTTTATGCGCGATGTGTAATCTGCGAAATGTGAATCTTTATTGATGTAGTTTGGGATACTTGCACTAATTCGCGATGGCAACATTCTGCTCGAACACAATGACTCACGCGTTCGTTCGCATATTTCTAATATAATGATACTTGACGTTTCATCTTTTCTTCTCTTCAAAATTTGGAACATAAATGTTTCTTCCATTGTGCACTCTTGCCGCGAGCGATATTCGTCCGATAACATTAAGTTAATAAAATTTAACATTAGTAAAACCTACATTTTCAAGACACAATTGAAAAGCTGTATATTAGAATTTCTGGTAGGTTGAAATTTGTTATTTAAATAAATTTAAGTTTACATCAATGAAAAATATAAAAAAAGCACATCAGAGCACACAGAGCCTACATCAGCTGTTCGAATGTACAGACAACTCTTTATTTTCGTGTGAATGTAACCAAATAAAATAAATGTTTTGACTCTTCAAGTCCTTATCAATATAAAATATAAATCAATATAAAATATATAAATTTAAATTCGTATATGTATATTTTTACGTTATAAAATAAATCTTTACTTAATGTTATAACGCACGATGCTGGTACCATAATGATTTCGCACAGAACTGATGTGCTTGATCACATTTTATTCTAGATTTAAGAATTTTTCATTTAAGAATAAAATAAAACATTCCTTTTTCAACAAATAAATATGATTATTCCTATGTCGGTCCTATATTTTATGATAGATCGAAGAATAATAGCATTGGATTCGGAAATCTTTTCTATGGATGTACACCTATCTCATATTTTTTCATCCGGAGACTGCAACGCGACCTTGCGATTTCGATTCTTCAAACGGATTCATTCACGACCGTTCTGAATATCATTAGCATCTTCCTGTATCGTTGAGAGATCATTCGATCGCAAAATGGTTAACACATAGCAATTATTCATTCGTACCACGACGTCTCGATTATTAACACCTCTCAATTCCCTGAATGATCGAGAGCGCGCATATCCGCGTTCCTTGCGACAACGGAATCGTCCTAACCGGAAATTTACGAGTGCGAAATAGAGTATAAAAGAGCGCACTTGTTCTCATAATCAAGTTATGTCGCATATATATAAATAAATGGCATTGGCATTGATCTTATCTGATGTTAATTTCGAAAAAGAAGAAAGGATTGTTCTCGATCGAGGTAAAAAATCGTGCGTTATTGATCTGAAAAAATTATTTTAGTAACAAAACTCAACAACAGCAGGTATTCTGAAATAAACAATTTTTAAGAAGCAAGCTATTATCCGAAAAAAAAATGGTCGATTCGTTCGTTCAACTTTATTATCAAGAAACAAAACGTGCTTTGCACGATCTCGACGATGTCTCTATTAATGCTGCATTCTTTGACACTGGATACGAGTTTCGGAACGAATAAACAAACTTCGGTCTCGGCCTCCAATTCCTACAATGCAGCCCATAGCTTCGAAGTATTGATAAGGCCCCTCTTTACTTTGCGGAGCTGAGCATTCCTGTCGTTTTTGTGATCCCTCTCTCTCGGTCAATGTTTATAAACAATCGTAGGTGCAGTCGATGAAATGCTAGCACACACATTTACATTAACTGTTTCCTCTGAGAAGATCAAAGACAATGAGTCATTTATGGATGGAAGTAGGAGATCGATTGATTTGTCAGTATAGTGGGACTTTTCGCTCCGAAAGGGTTGTTCTCTGAATTTCTTGTCAAGTATCTGCGCCTCTTCCGTTTGTGATAAATAAACGAAGTATTTTTCTTTCGGCAACGTTACGTTAATGTCATAATAGTTGGCAAAAAGTTATTTGTTTGAAAAATAAAAAATGGAGAATATCATCGAAATGAACTTAATCGTAATCAATCAGTGAATTGTCGCATAGTGGCATGTTATTTGATTTTGTTTCTTTTAAAGAACAAAAAAGACAAGCAGTTCCTATTGATGAGAATTATAAAATTAAAATTTGCAAATTAAGCAATCAATTTTATTACTTATGCATATTTTATATATTCACATAATGTATATTTCTCAATTCAGATAATATTAAACAGAGACGCATCTCTTAAACAAGTCTTTGTCAAGTTTAGAGTTACAACTAGTTGCGTATACGAGTTGCTATCAAACGTTCTCTTCACTGTTTTGTCAATAGAGCGGCATCTCACTCGTGTTAATAGTGATCGTCACTCATATTATATTGGTGTCGATGTCATTAGTATACCGTGCATCTTCCACGTTGTGACAGGGCATTAGTACATACGATCGTTAGTAAACTTTATGTTTGTGTTCTGATCCGATAACTTTATTCGTTAGTTTCTCATTGGTACAATGTATGAACGCGCCGATATGTAAGTATATCAGAAAAATTAATTGTCATTCGTTAAAAATTCATGTTTACGAAATTATCATTCAAAATTAATTTTAAAGCTATTTAAAGATGGATAGAAATTTTCGAGGTTTTTTTACCGCATGGGAATCGTTTTATTTCTATGTTTTCTTATGTAATTTTCTTTGTAGAAAAATATGAGCGACGAACATAAGACTGAAAAAAAGAAAGCTTATAATAAACAAAAAAAAACTTTTTTTAAACAAACGATTGATATCAAAAATGATTTTTATATAAATAAGAAAAAATAATTTAAATGTAAAAAAATGACATATAAGATCCCTTATATACTTCTTTTATTTTCAAGACTTGATGTTTCCCCCTCTTCATTAGCGTCTATTTAGTGTCCTCTCGTATTATTGTTCGACATATTCCTCATTTGATCTATGACAAGTGTACTAGTAACATCACAAAATACATCCACCTACGATTTATGTGTAAGTACTTTAATTGATGAAGTTTCCTATTTTAATTTTACAAATTTTAATTTATTGTTATCACTTTGGTAAATTTAGTAATTTAATGGACGACATTTGGACTGTCTCGTCGATGTGATTCAATATTTAATGTTCCAAATTGTTATGACCAATCCTTACGCGATGAGTAAATATTTTTAATTTATATGTTGTCATCAATCTATTATTGGATACATTAGAATTAAAAATTATTAACTTAATTATTGAGGAGAACTCTAATCGGAGGGAGGGGGGAGGGGGGTTCAAATGTTTAATTGAATTTTTATAACATATGATAAATTTTTAGTTAGTTAGTTATCATTATAGTCTTAAAAAATTGCAACGTCTATTATCAAATTGTTATTATAAAAAGTAATAATCTAGTTACTCTTCCCTGTATAAAACTAAAAAACGTTTATATACGTTATCTACACTAAAAAATCAGTAACTAATTGAAGTAAAATTCTATCTTCCGCAAATACTGCCAAACCCATGTGTGAAGTAGATACTGTATGTCTCGTAACATTGGCACGGCAGTCGATGTAAAGTAAACGGTAATGATTGATAAAACGCACAAAAAGTCGAATCTGACGGAGCTGGTTTGAGATAATGTTTCCGTGAATCATGGATAGTGCCATTAAAAATAAAACATTTCCATAAAAAATGCACAATGATTCACTGTTTGCGGTACTGATAAAGAATAGATTTTTTAAAAAATGCAGCACGGCAATAGATAAAGTGGCATCCTTATCAAAATCATAGTTTTGTTAGCGTTCCGGATTATTGAAACAAAAGAAGGGGGTTTTTGTATATAGTTTTTAGAAAAACTTCCGTTTATTAGGTATAACACTAAAAGTAGAGTTTTAAAAAGGAGTGCTATCTTTATCCAATATTGATATCGATAGTGTATTTGATGTCTTTTGAGACGAGTACTACAGTTCCTAATATTTATAAATTTTTTTATTCTTTAAAAATATTTTTTTAAAAATTTATAAATATTAGATAACTAAGTGTATATTACTCGACAAAAGATATCAAATAAAGTATTCCAAATTATTCAGTGCTAATATTGGGTATAAAGTTAATACCCCACTTTTTACAGTCCACGCTTATTATATATATAATTCTTTAAATTCTTTAAAACTCTTTGGAACTCTTTAAAAATTATCAAGAAATTTTCCTTTTGTTTTATTATAAATATAATCCAAAACTCTTAACAGAACTATGATTTCAAAACGTAAGGGTGAAAACTTTACACATTCATGGCAATGTGCCATGAGTTAATAAGATAAAAATAATATTAGCATTGTGTTTTTACTTGCAATAGTTCTGTTTCATGAAGAAATTTTAATAACTAAATTATTTTTCTTTACGCGCGTCTTAATGCCTAAATACAATTATATTCATTGTATGTATAGGGGGCAATTCACAATTCTCTCGCATCCAGACTAAGAGTTGGCGTGAAAAATCTCAAGGACTGCAGTGTAAAATCTATTCCAGAATCTTGATTTCATCGTTGACTACGAAGACTTCACACAAGAATCTTGCAGATATGTCTCGAATCCCCCTTATGGAACCTGAGAGTGGTTTGCAAGTCACAGAGGGTCAAAATATCGTGATACTTGAGGTATATTCTAAAGATAAATACTAATTTTTAAATAGAGTTAAATATAATTTTCAGTATCAATTTCATTTACAAGATGTTTTTATTTATATAATTTAGATTAATTCGAAATTTGAGTGTTCGTAAATAAAATGAATTCTATGATACTAGCAAAAAAGTACATTTATATACTTTTATTATTATATATTTGGAACTTGATTAGACGGTGTCGTATTTGGATGGCACTAATTATAGAAAGAATTAGAGGACAAGAGATCTAAGGAGTAATACGAGAGTAGATTGAAAAGTTTCCGAGCTGACTAAGAAACATTTTTTTTAGCTAAATGAAAACATTTTTGCAGCTAAATGAAACTTTTTCGCAACATAATCCAAGAAAATAAAACGATGAATGTAATAATTAATTCATACTTCGTACACAATTCGTACAATTTCGCCATCGCAAATCCGCAACTGCTAATCAATAGTGAGTAAATGTGGCACTCAATGTGCACTCAGCGCTATCTTATATCTAATCTCTCATTAAAATATTGTGCCCGTTCGTATGAGATAATATTAACAGTCTCCACCTACCTGTCTCAAAGTTAATCGACGATTGTCCTCTCCACGATTTGACAATCGATCATTTTATTCGTTATTGCAGTCTTTGGTCATTCTTTGAAATAATCATTATCGAAAATACTTGTTTTGCCACGTTTGAATTCAGTAATCCAAATTTTCATAAATTTTCGTAAATGAAGAAGCAGCCATACAATAAATCTAATTCAGCTTTAATTTCCACAATTCTTTCTCTTTCAAATAAAGGAATTTTAGCGCGATTTCAATTTCTCTTTCGATTTCTCCATTGTTACTTTAGAAGACTATCAAAAACAAACTAATCGTTAAAATGACATCAAACTTAACTCTTTCTGTTTCTTTTAATGTCATCTGTTGGACAAGTATTGAAATTTGATGAAATCTTGCTCTTTTTTGATCAGATCGGAAATTTTTTAATGTACCGTATATCGAGGAGGACAGAGAATAAAGAAGGAAGATTAAATAAAAATTAAAGATTGCGTAAAGAATAACAAATAGGAATTTAGCGGCGAGGTGTAGGTATAAATAAAAGTTAGAAAATTAATAGAAATAGAAGGAAGAGGATTAAAATTGTTTAGAATAAAAAGAAGCAGAGTAAAGATAAGTAAAGATATATTGAAAATAGATAAGATAGAAATAACGAGAAAGTATTGTATGCCGAGATTGATACATTAGGATTAGATTTAAAAATAGATAATATAGAGAATGGATGGATGTGTGAGAATAAAGAAAGGAATGTGAATCTCCTTCTTGATTTATAAATGCTGAAGGAAATAAGGATTCTTTTTCTATTATTAATATATTTTTGAAATTGCGTTTAAATATATATAGCGCCTATGTGTGTGTGTGTGTGTGTGTGTGTGTGTGTGTGTGTGTGTGTGTGTGTGTGTGTGTGTGTGTGTGTATGCACATATATACATATGTATATAATAAGTTTTATTTTTAATATATACTGTATTATGTCCTATATTTTAATAATCCTTTTTTTTTTAATTAAAAAGATCTAAAAATATAGGATTATTTTTCTTTACAAAAAAATATTAGTACTATAATATATAAAGAACTTTAGTACTTGCTAACATGAAATTTATTTGGAATTACATACTATCATACATATCATTCATATACAAATACGCTGTAATAATAATTGTAACAAATTATTAGGCTGGATTACCCGGCGATTCGTGGATATATTCTGTCGAGAGGGAACGATTGGCCAGAAGGTCAGAATGGTGTCGGGCAATGCTTACTGGTTCGTTCGCTCCTCCATTGACAGATTCGCCACCGTTATTGCGATTGGAATATGTTGACAAGCGAGCATTTGATCACTTTCTCAAGTAAGTATTAACGTTTCAAAAGTACAATTCTCCTCTTATTAAAAGAAAATAATCTTTTGAAAAAATACGGAAACCGAAAGATATATCAGATAAAATTTTTCATATAAGAATTTACATTAAATATACAGTTTATATAGATACATATAAATTTTATATATATATATATATAAAACATGTTCATCATATGTTTTTTTCATCTTGTATATTTCTGTTCGCATGTATAAGAACAATAATAATAAGAAGAAGAAAAAATAAAAATAATTATAAGGAATTAATTTTTTGCATTGTCTCTTGTAAAAAATAAAGAAATAAAAAAATTTATAAGAGAAGGTCAGATGATATCGAACATTAAAAATTTTTTTGAGATTTTATTTTCTTGAATAGCGAAAATTAAATATACAACAAGCTTATCTTTACAAAACTTTCTTAGTTTATCCGCTATGTGCTCCTGAAATTTTGACATTTAAATTCTGGACACCCTGTACATACACAATATGAAACATTATTCTTATAACAAAACATTTCTTTAATTGTATTTTTATAAAAATAAAAAAACAGCCGAGTTAAGTTTAAGTGTCATTATATTTTCTTGTTTTTGTAAATTGATACTATCGGAAATAGGAAATATAAAATAAAAAAAAACATTTTATTTTTTTATAATTTTCATTATTATTAGTTTTCATTATTGTATAGTTTTTAATGTTATCTCCTGTTTTGGTTCAATAATTTTTAATTTATCTCCTAATGTACCTGTATAAGAATATTTTTTATTTGCCTTTCTTATTGTCATTTCCTTATTTCTTACTTTCTTAACAGGTATTATCACACTTTTTTTTTTCCATTTACCTCGTATCTTCCTCATATTTACTAAAACAGTCATCAGAAACTAAGGCCAATATTCACAATCGATTCTTATATTTGAGATATATAAGAATAATTGATTTTTATATTTGTCTTAAATACAATCTTAAGATGTCATAATTTAATACCGCCCGTCATATCTTATTGTTATTCAAATGCACAACAAAAAAACAACGTATAAAATGAGCAGCTTTAAAACAAAAACATATTTTTAATCCACAATTTTAAGAATAATTAATATATGTTTATACGTTTTTAATATTTTTTTATCGAATATGAGCGTTCAAAAATGAAATTCTGAAAATATAAACAGCAATGCTGAGAAACGCAATAGAATCATATATAGATAGGAGAATAATTCTCTTTTTTAAACTTCATAACATACATATTTTGTTTCTATCGATTCATTTTGTTATATAGATATCTTCATGACGAGCCCGTCAATTTTATATCAGTATCAACGGCCAGGGTTACGCTCGATGCAGCTCATCAGTACCTTTGTCCTGGACTCGCGCGACTCGCCGTAGTGTATCTTGAGAAGCATCTTATACCATCGACCGTGCTCGAAATTTATCAGGGTCTTGGACTTTATGCGAACGAGCTACGGGAAGGTGATTCCGATTTTGACAGATCGTCAAATTTGCCATCGACACCATCACCGCCTGGAGATGATGCCAGTATAATAGGTGCGCCATTGATCTCTTTGGAAACAATTTTGTGGCTGCGTAAATGAATAAAAATGAAATGATTGGTACTAAAGTATTTGAACGGTACGGAAAAATTGATTCATAATTCATTCACATTGCAGCTGCTATGTGCACCGATCTTCTGCTCAAGTGCTTGACTGTAATCGATTCGAATCCAGTAAAGGTGCTGCATCAGGAATATTTTGAAGAGCTCAGTGCTCAGGAAGTCGCCCAGTTAGCACATCGCGACACTCTGAATATCACTAGCGAGTCTATCCTCTTCAATGCGTTAGATAGATGGGCCGCAGCCGAGTGTAGAAGACAAGGCGTCGAACCTCTGCCAGTTAACAAGAGAGCCGTGCTCTCGGATGACGTCTGCTTCAGTGTGCGATATCTTCTTATGAATGACCGAGAATTCGTCAGCGGTCCTATGGCGAGTGGTATCTTGACTAACGAGGAATGCGTTCATATCGTTTCTAAAATACTCAGACATCCTGAGGATCCGAAAAATGAGAGCGTAAGCATGCGTATTTCTAATCGAGCGAAAATTTCTTTATTATTCTATCTGCTTAACTTCTAAAACTATTATGTAAAGATATCAATCAAATACGTAAATTTTCATTTTGTGTGCCTTTATTGTGTTTCGTTTTATATCCGATTAATTTCACATTTAATAATAATATTGATCGTAGAAGATAATAAAGCTAGAAGATAATAAACAGAAAATTTTCTTTTATAAATTTACAGATTCGGAGCAGCGCAGCGGTCCATCCATCTAGGTTGTCCAATGCGCCTAGGATCGCATATAAACGCGAGAATCAGGATTGCAACATGTTAAGGCCGGGTAAAAAAGAACGACAAGACAATCGAAAAAATAGAAGAAGAGAGTGTGCTAGTCAAGGACATAGAGCATGCGCTAGAATAGGAAATTGTCTTGTACGAATTTTAGCTTGCGTGTTTGATTAAACTGCACCATAGAATCATAATCGCAGAACTTCCAAATTTTTTCGAAAAGGTATTCGGTTGTCTTTCTGCATCATTTTATTTTTCGATTACAAATTCTGCCTGAGAATTCAAGATATGAAATAATGCATATTAAAAAGCCTGAAGAATATCTAATGATCGTCTAAGAAATAACAATACACACGCATGGTTTATCTACATGATGATCAAGTTAAATCCCCAAAAGATATTCAGTATAACTGCATAATTAAATAGAATTTATAAATTGTAGATACTTACTGCTGCTTAATATTTTTATGAATGCGAAAAGACACAAATAATTTCTATCATTGTCGAAATATTAAACGTATCATGCGGTGACGTCAGCTAGTTGAAATTTATATACATAGGTAATATTTTTGAAGATAATAGAGAGACTGAAATACTGAAATGAACGTTTTTTTAACATTTTTAGAGAGTATTTACATCTCCGACGAATTTTTATCGACGAGACACTATTTCAAAGTAATGAAGAAATCGCGCATGAAAATTGAGAACATTTTATGCCACTTCCAATATTATTATTATAAAATAATATTTTGTTGTTTTGTTATATATATTTGGGGAGATATTTTATCTTCTTGCAATTTTGCGCAAGATCTGTTGCTATTACAACAGTAGGCTTTCGCTACAGTTGTTAGACGAAGTAAAGACGCTATTACGAGATTATGCATTTATCAATGTATTTTACAAAGAAACGAAACTTTAAAATTTTTATTTGATCGTCGGAGAAAAAACTTTATTTATATGCATATGAATTATTAATGGTTCAACTATAACGTACCTTCTTCATAAGCGCCTTTCCCAAACATTTCTTATAATTAAAATGTTCGAGAGTATTGTCTATGTTATTCTAAATACGAGACCTATTGAGTGTTATTATGACGTCTTCGTTGTGTTCATATTTGTTGTTCAGAGTATATTACAATCTTTAAATTAATTATTTGTATTTTGCGTAGTACGTAGAGCTGCGGCTGAAAATCCGAGAGTTGACGTTCAAGGATATATAATATTATTTTATAAGTCGGATTTAGAGTTATTTATCTATCTGATACCTCCAATTGATTTTTGAAAATTTTATCTTTCTTATTTATCTAGAGTCTCTTTTTGAGAGTATCTAAATGTCTATCTGTTTCGCAATGAATACAAATGTGATCATAAGTTGGATACTTTAGGGAAAAAGTTTCTGAAATTAATTTATATGTGCGATAAAAATATGACGTTATTGAAAAAACAAAAATTATTTTATATTGATGATCAATTGGTAAATTTTTATTTTAACTTCGTATAAGACATCGTTTATAATATCATTGCCATATACAATTATTTTTTTAATTGGATTATTGACGTATGCGTACAACAAACTTATAACAGTGTGCTTCGATAGAGTTACAGACTGATCATGCGGCCATACTTATATTTAAAATCTCTGTGATTGATGAGAGAACAGAATCGATTGAAACGAAAGAATTCAAACGGTTTTTGACAAGTCTCTCCCCTCCCCATTATTTACTTACGATATTATTTTCTACTTTTATTGTAAGTCTAATTCAAGTGCGATTATATAAATAATGTAAGTTCAACTTTGTAGCAAACAATAGTATTACGATAAATCATGAATACTAGTCATACGGATTTATTTTCCAAATAACTCAGTTACCAGATGTATTCTTTATTTCTTATATATAAAAAATAAAATATGTTAATAACACGTAGACAAAAGAGAATGTGAAATACATAAAATAACACAATATAAAATAATAAAATGTTGTAATTATAAATTGATATTTAGTATGAAATATGTCACCTATGTAGAGAGAGAAAGAAAAAGAGAGAGAGAGAGAGAGAGAGA
>Ga0157364_1006905_pt1 | contig 11718 bp, 2 predicted proteins | sample AttsexASBM2_FD_111476 | JGI IMG/M metagenome (GOLD analysis project Ga0157364, IMG submission 111476) | Fungus gardens microbial communities from leaf cutter ant in Ribeirão Preto, State of São Paulo, Brazil - Atta sexdens ASBM2 | ecosystem: Host-associated > Fungi > Mycelium > Unclassified ...
AAGATTAATGGCAACAAAGTCCATAGGTTCTATGGTAGTATTTGAGAATATTAGGAAGTAGAAAAGTCTGTAGCAAAGTTTGTGGGGATTGGAGTTAAGTAAGCTTAAGCTTGCTTGGATAAAAAGCTAGGTTTTCTTATAGTAAGTCTGACATACTATCTTATTGACTGGATTATGGTAGTGGCTCACAAGACAATCAGGATATAATACTACTATCACATTTCAATCTGATCATATCTGTCCCAATCCACAGATAATATCTCCCTTTTTATCTACACTTACAAATCTCTTCTGGTATGAATTAGCTCTATCTATCAGATAAGTTCTTATACTTGATTCAAGTTTGAACCCCATCTAAACTTCACAGACTTTTGCTGTAAGTGTGAGTCCCATTGTCTTTGGATGCCTGCTGCATTCCACTTGTTTCCATCCTCCTCACATCACCTCTCTACCAGCATTGTGTTGCTATGTAATCTGGTTTGCCACAATTATATAGGGTATTTTTCTCCCTATCTACCTTCATTGTATTGAGGTTCTCAAGTCTTCTAATCTGGAGTCGGAAGAACTCTCACATTTTTGGCACAAGGCTATTCTATTCTATTAGAGAAACTTTTTGTTTTTGTATTGTAATTTCTTTTCAACTTCTTCTATCTCCTTTTCTCTTCTGCTCTTAATTGTCTCCAGTTGTAGTCTAACTGTACTGCACTTCTACACCACTTCCCAATTGTTTTCAGAAGACTCTCTGTCTTTGCTAATGTTCTTCTTGTTCTATTTAACCTTCTCTTGAACTTCTTAATGAGGGGCCTGCTCTTATACCATCTCTCTCTCTCTCACTATCTTTTTAAAAACTTGAACATTCTCATTACAAGTCTTGCTCTTTTCCCCCAAGAACTGCAACTAGTCCATCTTTATTAACTTCTTATTAATCTCTCTAAACTTCTCCTTTATCTTTTCAAACAGCTCTCTACTGTTTTAAACCTCTATATTCTTTGTCCCAACTTCTCCATCAAGTTTTTCTTCCATTCTTTCTTGTATATAAGGCTCATCACTTTTTTCTAGACATTTATAACCTTGCTATCTCTATCATTTCTTCATTTCCTCTATTTTCCATTGTTGGTGCTATTTGTTGTTGGAAGGCTGTGATGGCTACTGCTTGCTGAGCTATGGATTGTTGTATTTAATATAAAAAAAGAAAACAAGAAATTCTCCTCAAGTCTATTTGGAAAATTTGCTCTTTTCAGCAGACATTTATCTTAAGAGATTGTTACATATACTTATAAGCTAAGTGTCTCTTTCAAAAAGATAACACTATTATTCTATATATCTAGATTACATGAGAATTCTCAGCACAAAGTTGATATGGTGAAGAAGAATTCTAATTAAAAGTATCTACTTGTTATAGTCTGAACTCTGATCTATATCTGTCTCTAGCATGGATAAAGCTCAACTCATATCCAAGCTATATCTTTCTCTGAAAAGATGGCACTCATCTATCCTGAGTAATATTCTTTCTTATAATGTATAAACTCACCATTTCTGGATTATATTCTTCTTTGTAATAATAGCACTCATCATCCAAGCTGTACCCTTCTCTGTAGAGATCAGTCTATATCATTGTTTAAGAGTACATTCTTTTCTGTAAGATAACAATCCAACTCTACAAGTACTTTGTTTTTCTTTTTTGCATGAAGTTTACTTCTATATCTTATACCTATTTGAATACATCTGATCTATCTGACTCCATCATAAATAATACTTACCTAATATCTGTGGAAGAGAATATCTTTCTTTTAGTCTATACATATTCTTCTGATACAGATATATTTAGTTTTATACTATGTTTAATCACTCTATAACTGATTACATAATATCCTTATGATCTCCATAGAACTCCAGATTCTATTATAAGAACTTGAGTATATTCAGAGTAGTTATCTATGTTAGAAATGATTCACACTTATCAGGTAGATTTTTAAATATAACATGAGAGATAAATTAATTTCTGGACTTAGCAGAAAATAAAGGTGGAAGTGGTTTAGAAGTAGAATACTATATAGATAATAATCTTAACTTCAACTACAAGGTCGAATCTAGCCTAACTTCATTATGTGATTGTGATTTAGAAAAAGAAAGTTCAGATGTTAAATAAGAATTAGTGTGGCACTTAATCCAAGTCAATTATCAGACTAAGGAACTATATATAAGAGCCATAGTTTTTAAATATAAGATGAGATATTCTAATAATAAGATATTGTACATACTCTGAATTTGTTGGATACTATAGGAGTTATTAATTTGAACTTCATAGAATTTGTTGTGAATGAAGAGGCTCTTGTCTGTGGAGTGATAGATGATTGGAATAGCATACAATTTATTCTGAAAGAGAATAAGTGAGTGCAAATAAGATTAGTATTATCTAGAACAAATAATAAATGTAGTTGGATTAATATATAATAGTATCTCTTTCTTAAGACTAAGCTTCTAAGATTCTAGTTATCTATAGAGAAAAAAACAGTTGAAAGAGAGAAAAAAACAGCCAAAGATGTAAATATTAAGATAGTAGAAGCAGACAAGATTTGTTGGAATAAGTGAGATAGAAATTAGATACTACTTCAGATGTATAAGCAAGCTTTGAAGTGGATAGCCAATCAGATTCTTCTTTTATATTCTTATATTCCAATGAGATAACTTTGTATAGTAGCTTATATACATATTTATAATTGATTTTTAAGTTAACAATTTAGGAGATTTTATATTTGGATTTGCTATTTATCATAACAAATAGTGGATGTTATAACTTAATTCCAATATTGGAACCAAAGAGAAATCTTATATTAGTTAACATAAGAGAACTCAGTAGAGTTTCTAGTACAAGTAAGTCTATTCTATATACCTCTAGTACATAATCTGTGTATACTTTATATCTAGCTATCTTAAATGTTATAAACTATATATATATATTAGTGATATGTGTGACTAACTTATGATAGTTGTGATAATCATATGTAATATCATATTGTTCTCTCTTTCTAAAACCAAAATAAGAAAATAATAAAGAAACATCAAAATAGAAAAACAAGAGGAGCCTAAATAATAAAAATAAAATAGAAAAGAAATAATTTCACTATATTTGGATATAACAGTAAGAGTGTTTGGATTGACTGGGGAAATTATTAGGTATAGCAGACTCAAGTATAAATATCACAAACTTTATTTAGCTTGTATCTCCACAACTAATAAACTGATTTTTACAAATTAAATTGCACTGGAAAGCTCCAAATAAGGATTATCTGCACATATATGGTATATACAAAAGCAATAACAAACAACCTGAGATATTAGGCCATTAGTAACTGTAAAAGCTTCATTGGCTAATATTTTATAAATGGCTAGACAGATTTACACAATTAAACTTGTATTGGAAAGTGCTTATCAAATTGTTTCTAATGATATATCATATATCATATAGAGATCAGTATTTATAGAGATACAAGTATATCAATGTAATAATATAATTAGTTACCTTTTAAAATTAGCCTAATATCTACTATGATAAATGACAGTCCTACTAGGTACAAGTTTTAACTATGTAATGAAAACAGCTTGTGCATAGACCATCACTATTATAAAACGATAAAGTAGGGACAGACTTTGATAAGATATAAATAAGACAGATATAGACAGTATTATTATTATTAGTCTACAATGGGAGAAGGGTATGTAACTAGGAAGTCACATGACATGATGTCATAGGGTCTAGAATGGTCTAGATCAGTCTACAAGGCTAGAAGAGCCTAGACAATAACATTAGAAAGTATATATACTGCATTGCTACCACATAGTTAATATATGGACATTAGGGTAGAGTGCACAGTCGCTGCACAGTCGATATGAGGTAGACATATGGCCTTTAAGGCAGGAGGTACAGTAGATACATTGTTGTAGTATGGACTACTAGTAAAAGTATATATAGGATAGTAATACAGTAGAAACTCCTTGTTAAGTTCTCTTATGAACTTCCCATATTATATCTACTTAAGAGATTTACTTGCTGTGTAGTCATTGGTCTTTGTGACTAGTGGTTGCCACAACAATTACTAAGTCCTAAATCTCTTAATCACTATCAAGTTATCTAATTCAAGTATTATAATTAGTAAGTAGCTTATTTTGTGATAATAGATATATGAAAAACTAGATGAATTTTATCTGAAATACCAGAACTAGAAGTCTGTATGCATTAGCCAGCTATTATTGCATAGTGAATATATCTGATTTAAGAGTGTTTTGAAGGTTATTAAGGTCTATAGTAAAGTTACAAGTGTAAAAAAAAGCAATACTATACTCTAGGTATATATTAATATTTAAGTAATAGTGTCAAAAATAAAAGTGGTAAACTTTATTTATTTGAATTTTCTTTTTGATTTTTATTTTTATTTCAATTTATTTTCCATTTTTCCATTTTTAGAACTTAGGGTTAGGGTTAGAGTGACAAGATTATGCTGTTATGCAGCAGGTCACATCAGATGATACATGTATCAGTTACAAGTCATAAGATGTATGGAAGAAAGTAGAAGGTTCTGGAAGGATGACATTATATAACATGTAAAACACATGTTGACCTTAAGGCATATACATGATTGTTTAGAGTAAGCTAGAAATAGCCTGCACAGACCATTAGGTATTAGTATATAAGATAGACAATCTTGTACAGAGTTCTCTATTGAGTTCTCTTGTGTTAATCCAATACAAGGTTCATTCTTTTGACCAACCCTAAGATCTTGAGTTTGTAACAAATAGAGAGATACTGGTAGTAGTGCTAAGTACATTGTTGTAAGCAAATTCTGCAAGTGAAAAGAGGTCTAACCAATTATCTTGTTGGTAGTTATAATAAACATAAAGATATTATTCTATTGTCTGATTAATATATTTTGTTTGGCCATTACTCTCTGAGTGGTATCTAGAAGTGAAATAAAGTCACATATTGAGAGTGAATCTCCAAAATCAGAAGAAATTTAAGATAAACTTAGATATTTATAGTTAAAAGTAAAGTGAGATAAAACACTATGTTTGGAGAAAATATAAATGATAAACAACTTGGTTAGATTATGCAAAGTAATAGTATTTACTATTAAAAAAATATAGCCTATTTGGAAAGTTAATTAACAATAACCAAAATTATATCAAAACTAGATAAGAAAGGAAATTTTTAATAAAGTCTATAAATAAAGTCTATAAATATTAAATTCTACAGATGCTCAGGAATTAGAAGTTGTTTGAGAAATTTATTGTTGTAATAACTACTAACCAAGATAGTCAATAGTATACTAAAGTAGTCTTACAAGTGAGAATCTTGTGAAAATTACAAGAGAACTCAACAAGAAGTCTCTAATGTATTCCTATACTATATATACTACTATCACATTGTCTGTGCTAATAATAAATAACCTTACTCTAAGATCTATGTGTTGTTCATAAGTATAGTATAAGATTAATATATTATAACATATACTTTGATATTATCTTTTTAGCTCTTTCTACAATGTTTTAGGCTTGTAATATAATGTCATGTGACACATCATGTGATCACAGTTATGTGTCTCTTCATTGTTTAGAAAAAATAAAAGAAACAAAAATAGAAAAGAAAAGAAAAATCAAATCAAAAAAAATAGATAAAAAGAAAAAAAAGTTAAAATAAAATATAAGAGTTCAAGTATACTATAACATCTGTAAAGCTTGTAGCATTGCAGCTTGGATCTTATGTAAGTAATACAAGACTTATAGATGTTTTTAATATTTGTAATATTTGTATATATAGAAGATCAAGTATACTTATAGCAAATAAGTTTCAATATATTGTTTTGTCCAAAATATTACATAAGTCTATAAGTAGAAGTCTATGTATGTCTAATAACTAGTGTATTAGAGCAACTAAATAAAAACTGCAGTGGAGATTATAACTCTAGAAAAATTCTAAGTATATATTATTCAAACAACTAAGTATATAACTTATTTCCAAAGAAATTTTAAGAGAACAGAATAAAGTTTCCTAGAGATAACAGCTATTCTAAATATCAAAAAGTTCATTCTAATCAAGCAAAACATCAGGTGAAACATTCAGTTACTTAGCTATAGAATAATAATATTTGAGTTAACAACAGTAAAATTTTTTCTTATTTTAGACTTAAGAATAAGATATGGTATATTATATGTGATAGTCATAGTCATATAATCATATATCACATAGAAAGGTATAAAAGGTTTTAGAATAATAATATTATATAGTTGACTTTATAGATAATATATATTCTTTAGAATAGACTAGTATATATAATAAATACTTTATACTAGAAACTCTATTAAGTTCTCTTGTGCTAGTTCTAATATAAGGTTTCTTTGTTAACTTAGTACTTATAAGTTGGTGGCTATTGGAAGTGGATTAAGAGTTAGAAAGAAATATAAAAGAGTTTGACAATATTGTAGCAGAATTAGACTTAGAGAACAAGATAACTGAAAATAACTTAAATATTAGTAGATGATACTAATTTTAATTCAGGTAAAGTAGAAGGTTTTCTTACATTTATTTTTTTTTCTAGATTATTACAACTTAAAGTAAGAAACACTTGTCAGAGTTATGAATACTGAACTATATTTTATTTTCCTTTCTATTTTATTTTTCATCTTTATTTTACTTAGAGTTAGAATGAAGTGTGACATCACATATCACATGATACTGTCACAGAATGGTCACATCACATCACAGTCACAGTCACAAGATCATGTAATACAAAGAATGTTATAAAAGATTCTAAAATAAATGATATTATATAATATAACAAAAGTATGTTGGTTTGATGGATAACACATGGACATTAGGGTAGGCTAGATACAATATAGCATAGACCAGAAACCAAGTATATATAAGATAAAGTAGTCTATACTGGGAACTCTCTTGAGTTTTCTTGTGTTACTCAATATAAGAGTAGTCTTTTGTTCTAACTCTTTAGACCTAAGTTATAACAATACTAGTTAGAAGTTAATGCCTTGGAAATCTGACAAGCAAATAAACTATAGAACTACAAGATTGAGGCAGTAAAGCTTGGCCACTTGATTAGATATAAATATATTCATAGTATTCTTTTATAAGTTTTCTTTCAGTTCAAAACTCTTCTACTTGATTAGATATTAGTATATTTTATAGTACTAGTAGCTGTTTAGGATTTTCTCAATCTCTTACTTTTTTTCTCTATCAGTAATAACAAAGTCTAAAGAAAAGCTAAAATATTTTCTAGAAATATAAGTCAAGAATAGAATAGAATAAAATAAAAATAAAATGAAAAATATATTAATCTTAAGAAAAACATATAGCCCTTTAGAATAGGCTAAGATTAGTATAGCATGAACTAGTATTGAACCAGTATTCTAATATATATAAGATAGATATTTTTATACTTGAAACTTTATTAAGTTTTTTTATATTAGCCCAATGTAAGGTTCTTTTATCTTAACTCTTTGAAACTTAAGTTGTAACATGTATGGTTTTTAGAGTAAGTTAGAATTTGTGTAGTATAAACTACTAGCTTAGCTTATCACTGAGTCTTAAGTTGTAATACAACTTGTTTTTCCATTATATAGAGTTTGAGATAGCAATATCATATTTTGGCAGAAGAGCAGATTATATGAATGTTTAATAAGTCTAAAAACATCTCATTATCAAAGTAAAATACTAGAACAGAAGTATGCTATTAATTATAGTACTTTGCTATGTTTTCCTGAAACTTGCAGATAGCAGATTTTACTTCTTTCAGTGTGAACTTTATATAATTAGTAAACTTCAAAATACTTTCTCACTTAAAATTCTTTTGATATAGTTCAAATTCTATTTATAGTAGTTATCCAGTGTTGAGAAGAAATGATAGTTGCTGTATTATAGAGTACATATGGTTATTGTACTAAAACTTTGCTAGTAGAAGGAAATCTTGCTAGTTCTTTTGTTATTTATTAATGAATATTCACAAGTACTACTCAAGCTTTTAGTTTACTCATTCTGTCTATTAGTTTGGGGGTGCTTATCAGAGTTGTGAATGATAGACTTAACTTATTATATTTCTTTTCTTAGTCTTCTTTATTTTATTTTTAAGTTTATTTTTATTTTAGACTTAGACAAAGAAGTGTGATATGATGTCATGCATAATGGAAGTATGACATCTATTACAGAATAGTCATATACATTATAGTAACAGGTCATATAATCATATAACAGAAGAGAAGAACATAAAAGGTTTTGGAATAAATAATGTTATATAATATAGCAACAATATGTTAGTCTTATAGAAAGTATATAGATATTAGGATAGATTAGTTGTAGTGTATATACAAATTATGGTCTGAAGTATATAAGATAGACTATCTTATACTAGGAACTCTATTGAGTTTTCTCTTGTATTACTTAATACAAGAATGTGCTTTCATTCTAACTCTTATATTTAAGTCATAACAGTGTCAGTCTATAAGTAATATTATTTTAATACTAAACAGTTGGTATAGCTCTTTAGTGAAGAGTGCAATAAACTGCAATCCTTGATATAAAATCACATAGTTGGGAAGACTATAAAGCTTTCTATCAAAGTTAAAGATAGTAAACTTTATTTATTTTTTATTTTATTTCTTATTTCTATTTTCTGTTACAATCACACAATCATATATTACATGAAAGAATATAGAAGATTCTGAAATAATAATATCATACAACATATTTTAATCTTAAAGACTAACACATGCTCTCTAGAATAGGCTAGATTTAGTATAGTATGGACTATCAGCCCAGCATATATAAGATAGATACTTTGTACTTAGAACTCTATTGAGTTTATCATAAAATAAACTACTCACTTATTTGTAATATCTGAATCTTAGGTACACTTTTAGAGATTTAGAAGTGATTTAGAAGTTCAACAATGATGAAAATGATGATTAAGATCAATACAGATGTCAATGATAATGAGGGATAATAATTGATGATTATTGATGAAAACTAATATTATTAAGTCTGAGATTTAATCTTTAGATACAGAAGTATTTATACAAAATAGTAATGGTCTGTGCACAAGCTGTTTTCATCATATAATCAAAACTTGTACCCAGTGGGGCTATCATCTGTTATAGCAGATGTTAGGCTAATTTTAAAAGGTAACTAATTATGTTACTATATTAATATTGTATCTCTATGAATATTTATTGCTATGGAATATACTATATATTATCAGAAACTGTTTGATGAGTACTTTCCAACACAAGTTTAATTGTGTGAATCCATCCAGCCATTTATGCAATATTAGCCAATAAAGCTTTTACAATTACTAATAGCTTGATATCTCAGTTATTTATTGTCACTTCTATACATCCCATGTATATACAGATAGCTCTCATTTGGGGCTTTCTAGCACAACTTATTCTGTGAAAATCAGTCTACTAGTTGTGGAGATATAAGCTGAATGAAGTTTGTAACAGAATCTCTATATTAGTAACATTCTCTTGCAGAAATGGTATAAGGTTTGTAAGTAGTGTCTGTGTTCATAAGAACACTTATGAGAGTACTGATAGTAGCTGTCATGAGAAGAATAAGAGAATGGGAACAACCAAGAAACTCTATAATATTCAGAGATTGAAAAAAGTAGTGGAGCTAATATACTAGGTTGATTAAAATACTTTATTTACCTGTCTAGCTTGGTAAATCTTGCATACAGCTTCAAACTAGACAGTAGAGTCTGTGTCTTTAGGTTTTCCAACCAGCAAGATTGTAATCTAGTTCTAGATTGTTGTGTAAAGTCTATAGCAAAACTTGATAACTATAGTATGGAGATCAGTATAATTAGCTTCTGAGATTAAGATCTGAAACTCATCTAGATAATCCTTTATAGTACAGGTTCCTTAATAGTAGGTTGTTTTTTCTAACTTGTTAGTAGCTTCTGCAGTAGTATTTACAAGGAGGAAGAGAAAGTAAGTATGGAAAAGCTTTTCAAACTCTGGTTATATAGTGATAGGAAAAATATCTGTACTAGACTCTTCTCTGAATAAGTATTCTGCTCATTTTATAGCTTGACTGCTTCTACAAAGAAATAGAGCACAGAGGATCTTGTCTTAATCATAGATAAACTGATTAGTAAATAGGTAGATGTATAGAGAGCAGAAGCTTAAGAAGGCTTATCTAGTTTGTTAATCACTATTGAAGTCCAGTTGAAGAGAAACATGTGGTCTTCTAAGTATCAAGAGGGGTCTCAAGATATAGGAATATTGGAAAGTAAAGAAGGTCTTGTAATAGGAAGAGAGAAAGCATCTGCAGTTATAGAGATAGGATTGGGAATCAAGATGTACAGATCTTGGAGTTAGTTTACAAGGCTGGCTAGTATAATATTGGTGTTGTATTCCAAGTTATATTAGTACTTAGCTACTTTTTGAAGATGGTATTAGAGGAACTCTAACATTTCAGCAGTATTAATGAGGTTATAAGATAGTCATTGAAGGTAAACATTTGTTAAGAAATAAGATAAGAAAGATTAAGATATGAGAGTGAGCAGTTCTAGACTACTAGACTGGTATGTGTTGAGGTCCTAGAGGAAATATTCTATTCTACTACTAGGGCAACTTGGTAAAGACTGCAGTGATATAGCAGAGATTACAACTTCAGAGAAACTCTAAACATATGTTATTCAAACAACTAAGTATATAACTTATCTTCAAAGAAATTCTAAGAGAACAGAATGAAGTTTTCTAAAAAAAACAGCTACTCTAAGTACCAAAGAGTCTATTTTAATATTAGATGAAATATTTAGTTGCTTAGCTATAGAATAATAATGTTAGATGGTAAGAATATTTCTGGATGGTGAGAGCTTATTAGTTGATAGCTGTTGAAGATAGGTTAAGAGTTAAAAGAGTATGTGCAAGTGTCTGATAGTATTACAGTAGAATTAGACTTGGGAAACAAGATGACCATAGAAATAACTTGGGGTTTAGCAGATACTATTGACTTCAATTTAGGCAAAGTAGAGGTTCCCTTACAATTAGCTATATAGTTGTTTTATTCATATTACCAGTTATGTTAAAAGTGTACAATGTTAAGCTTAGCTTTGATATCTGACTAATATTATATATGTACTTCATACTATATTCCTAATATTGAGAGTGTGCTAAAGTATTTAGCATGTCTTGAATAGTAAAGACAATTTCAAAGTAAGTAATAAGAGTGAGGGCCAATTTAACATGAATTTTCCAGAAAAGATAGGCAGTAAGACTAGTGAGTTTGGGAAGAGTAATAACAAAGTTGACTATTACTATTAATAAAGATAATCAGCATAAATTAGAAAGCAAATATAGCTAGTAAAAGTGCAAATATTCAATCTAACCAGTGATAAGCCATAGCATGTGTAAAGTGTAAGAGAATCTTATAAGCATGGAGAAATTCAGAGATCAGCTCAATCTATAACAGGCCTAGAAACAACAAGAACTAGAGATTAAGGTGACTAGAGTTCATAACCTGTTAGAAGAACAGAATGTACAGCAGCATAGTGCAGTATGGACAACTAGCAATTACTTACCAATAGTAAGATTCTGAGTGAAGAGCTTATAGAGTGTGAACAATGTAATATAGCTTGAACTAATTAATAACAGTATATCTACTAAGGTTTATATATCTATAGGATATGCATATTACTAATTTTAAGA
>Ga0157364_1006906_pt1 | contig 11718 bp, 11 predicted proteins | sample AttsexASBM2_FD_111476 | JGI IMG/M metagenome (GOLD analysis project Ga0157364, IMG submission 111476) | Fungus gardens microbial communities from leaf cutter ant in Ribeirão Preto, State of São Paulo, Brazil - Atta sexdens ASBM2 | ecosystem: Host-associated > Fungi > Mycelium > Unclassified ...
TTAGAAGGCCAAATGTTAACGCTTTAAAACCACAAAAAGGCGGGAAGATATATAAAATTTAAATTGTTATTTCGGTTGTATCAAATCTAAAGCTCAGAACTTTTTTGTACACCTAATAGATTCAAATTATTCATCTAAATTAATGTTTCCACTTTCTATTGCTGTAGAAGAAGAAGCTGCTTCTCCTAGAAGCTACAAATCACCGACAACTGTCGAAGCTGATTCCGATTCTTCCTCTCTCAATGTTGAAACGTTTTCAGAAACGAGTGCTTGCGAATATTATACATTATTATTACTGAGTAAATTGAGTTTTTCTTCTAAGCCTATCGACAAATTGGCCGAATCCATGACTATCAAATCGTTGATGGATTACATAAAATACACAAAAAAGCAAAATGTCCTAAAAAGCACTGCTCTCAAAATATTGATAAAAATCATAGGGTAAGATTTTTCAAATTATGAATTTCGTATTTACACAATTGTTTTTTTTTGCATTTTTATTCTTTTATAAAAGTTTCATTCATATCACATTTATATTTGTCTAGGAATGCGGAGTATTTCATACCATTGGTAAAACAAGGGTTTGTGTTCGAGATACAAACTCTGCCGGAAGCGGAAGAGTGCATGCGACATTTACGTACAGTGGCGGATACCGGCGGTGCCACCGGGCAATTATCGTTTCTATTACTGCGCGGCGAAGAAGATTACAAACTATTGACCGCGGTGTCAATACCATTTCTCATTAAAAGGCATTGCACTCTGAGATGCCTGCTGAAAAAGCACGATGGAATGCAGCTGATATTTCGTCTGTTGACAGACTCGTCACATAAATTACACAAGCGGGCGATCTGGTCGATTTGTCAGTTGGCGAAAGCGTTTTATTCAGACGATTCGGACTCGATCACTGATACAGCTACAAACACCATCGAAATATGTAATATGAAACCATCGATAAAGTTGTCGTCGATAGTGATATTGGAGCTGGATGATGGCACGACCGTTAAAGCTTGCAGGCAAACACTGTGCCATTATTCTCCAGTCTTCTCCGCTATGCTGGAGGGTCACTTCAAGGAGTCAAACAAGAGACTAATTCGACTGAGGAACATGTCACGCAACGCTCTGAAAACGCTGATATTAGCAACGAACGATGACAGGTTCAAGAATCGAAGCATTGAGTCGCTATTGGAGGCTGTGTTACTAGCCGATTATTTTCTCATGCCGAATTTCTTGATAGAACTGTTAACCGAGACTTCTATAAATAAACTCAATCATGAAACCTTCTATCGAGCTTGGTGCTGGGCAAGGAAATATTCCTGCCATGAATTTAGGTCTTTTTGTGTCAAGAAATTTCTGACCACAAAAATGTCATGGAATGAAACGATGCGGACGTTCCATGATTTCTATACCACCAATGCCTTCAATGAGTTCCTATGTGAGATCAGGGACATAATTACGGACGAGTTATATCGATGGTAAAATTAGATGGCTATTGAATTCGGATTAATGCAATTGCGACGAATAGGAATAATTCCTCGAGATCTCTATAATAAATCTTCGAAGAATTGGCTCTAAAATAAGAATTCGTCATTGTAGTAAAATCTTTTTCAAAGGCATCGTGTTTGTAATTATCGTTTAAATATCTCGCGTTATTATATATTAATTCTGTATATATTTTAAGATGTTCCAAGCATATTTCAAGCATTTGTACATAATAAAATAACACAGAAACATTTATAAAATCATCATCTTCCATGTATTAATGTTTTTCGTATTTAAAAATAAACAATAAATTCTGTTTACAAAATGTTTTGAAGATATCGTTATATAGTGTGTAAAAAAGTCAAGAGAACAAATTTTCTTACGTTCGCTTTTCTAAATGTCTTACATATATATAGAGATGTCTCGTAATATACAAAGCAATATATTTCTTTGAAAAAAATAAGCATCTTTAGATTTACTCATATTTTTAAAAATTCGTTTTCTAGATTTAAAACTCCTGAGTAATCACTTCAGCCATATTGAATCGTGACGTCATAAATGAGAAATGATATGTTAATTTTTCTTTGTAAATAATTTCTCTATCATTTATAAATAAAGAGAATTTAGGTGAAACGGAACGATGAGATCGCTTTAAAACACTTGTAAAAATGGGCGAAGATTTTTTATCTCTCCTGATAGTCAGTAAAGAGTCGAAAAAGACTCGTGAAGTGAAAATAAGCTACGTATTGAATAAAAATTAGTAAACGCACTTTACGTACCCTTTTATGACTGTTTATTGACTGTCAACAAGGGAGATAAGGATAGTTTTCACCCATTTTTAAAGCGATCTCATTTTACTTCATCCAAATTCTCTTTATTTATAAATAGCATGTAAGAAAAATCAACATGTTGCTTATAACGTCACAATTTAACGAGGGAGTACTCAGGAGCTTTTTAAAATTCATGATTTTTTATGTAAAAAATTTTCGATAATTCTGCTAGTTTATTTACAATCTTTATAATGACGTTTATTTTTAATATAAAATGTTATTTGAATTGATATAAAACAAATGTCTACACGAAGAAATATGTACTTTCGACTTTGACTATATTAAATCTATGGATGTTTAAATATATATATGTGTGTATATATATGTGTGTGTGTGTGTGTGTGTGTGTGTGTGTGTGTGTGCGTGTGTGTGTGTGTGTGTGTGTGTGCGTGCGTGTGTGTGTGTGTGTGTGTGTGTGTGTGTGTGTTTGTGTGTGTGTGTGTGTGTGTGTGTGTGTGTGTGTGTGTGTGTGCGTGCTTATATATGTATATATACATATTCAACAAATATAAACAAATTATGTATATATTTCTTGCATCGCGTCATTATATAATAAAATTTCATTAATCGTCTTTCCATAATCCTTTAATAATCTTCATGATATTTCTCTATCAATCAGCTTCAATCTGATAGATTCTGATGGTACAGATACCATACGCAAAATCATCTTAATCCTGTCTCTATTTTCACATTCAATCTTGAAGTTTTTAATGAGCTACAAGGAAATAATATACGGCTGTAGTCATAATTTGAATCTAATTACATGATTAGTAACTCACCTGCGCCAATGTAAGAGACAGTTGTGTTTCTGCGAGTCTCTGACCAATGCAGTTCCTCACGCCTACCGCAAATGGAACATTAGCTCGTGCATCTTTTACTCCTCGATAGGTGAATGAATCTTCCTCCCCCCCCGTTCTGAACCATCTTTCTGGCCAGAATTCATTAGGTCGTAGAAAATTATTCTTATCACGGCCGCTTGAATAAAGCGATAAGATAATTAGATCCTAGAAAAAGAAAGGAGAATCATCTTTTTTAATTAGTTATTATCTAATAATTTGTTTGGTAGCGCGAATAATCTGCGAATGGTAGCAATTTGCATTAGAAATTGCTTTCTATTAATTTTACGCGATTATTATTTTTACCCCTTTCGGCACAAAATAACCGCCAATTATGGAGTCCACTGGTAAATATCTCGTAAGGAATGGTGCGACAGGGTGCAGCCTCAAGGTTTCCTTCCACGTATATCTTAATAATTGATGTTGCAGAAGATCTTCCAGTGGCAAATTTTTTATTTCATCGAATAATTGATCTTGTAGCTCAGGGTGAGTACTAAGTAATAGCAATGCCCATTGCATGGTAATCGATGTCTAAATAAATAATCGTAGAGTTACAATTTTACTGTGCATACAAAATGTCCCCCATTACTTTAATTATTAATATAATTAAAAATATCAATTTCAAAATCAATTGATTCAAATATAAAATCAACCAGAATAACTTTTGACTAAGAAAGTTAATGTTGCAAATATCAAATCATCGATTTCAAATAATTAAATCCTTTATCGACTTTTAAACTTAAATTTATTTAATAATATAAAGAGCATATAAGCTTGCACTGGATGTCAATGTGAAATGTTAAAATATCAATTTAATGATAATATATAATAATTATATTCGTAATAATATATAAATAATATTATTTAGATGTTTCGACCTTATATTAGATCATCTTCAATAAATTATTACATAAACATATTATCTAATTGTTATAATTGCGTGCCATGACAATATTTAAAAAAAAAAGCTTGATTTCTATGTGGCCTTTCTATTTAAATTTATAATGGATTCGCTCACGCTTTTCGTGAGTGGTTGATATGTTCACATTATAATCGTATTCTTTTTATAATTATATTCATCAATTCTTTAAAACAATTTAAATGTCCGATCTTAATATCATGTTTTCAATAATTTATACACAAGAGTTCCAATTCCTGTATAATTGTTAAAAAAACGTGGTATTTTGAAAACATATGATAATTAAGACCGGACATTTAAATTGTTTTAAGGAATTGACGAATATAATTAGAAAGAATACAATCTGATGAACACATCAACGACTGACGAAGAGCGTGAGCGAATTCCATTATAAATTTAAATTGCTATGTAGAAATCAAGCGTTTTTTAAATATTGTCCTGACACATAATTATAACAATTAGGTAATATGTTTATGTAATAATTTATGTTATATTGAAGATAACTTAATATAAGGTCGAAACATCTAACGAATATAATTATTATGTATTACCATTAAATCGACGTTTTAAATAACAAACGTTTTTTACATTAACACCAGTGCAGAGTTATATGCTCCTTATTATTATTGTATATTTATGAGCCTTTATTAGAAGAATTTAAATTTTTCTTTACGTCATGTATTATATGCACATATCTTATAACTACAAACGAGAAATGATAATCCAACTTCAAATAAATTAAAAATGTTTGAGGAGAGGAAAAGATAAATTTTTTCATAGAAATTCTCATATCAAGAACATTTTATTTTAAAATTAGAAAACGTTTAATGTCTTTTCTTTGTTAAATTTTGTGATAAAACATCCTGTATATACGAGTAATAATAAATTAAACACGTACTGTGTCACCAGCAGCTACGACGAAATCGCAGATGATTCTGACAGCTTCATCTCCGCGAATACCATTATTTAAAATCATCTGCAGAAGTCCGTCGTTGTTTGATAATTCGATCATTTCTGGCACCAGTTTGCGCACCTTGTCTAGCACCTCGTCGGCAGCCTTAACGAACTTGTTCCACACTGGCAACCTAAGCTTCATCGCTAACTTGGCTGGTATCATTGAAAGATGTGAAGTATATGTGAAAATCTGATGTAATATCGTGGCCACATCCTCTATGTCACGACGTAACCATGGTTCGCAAGCATGCCATTGCGAACCTATCATGGTCCCTAACATCACTATAAAAGGATTATCGATCAACATCGCGCATTGTTAATCGCGAAAAATCATTTAAAATAATTTTACATAGTCGACGAATGCACGTGCAATGCACTAAAATAATAATGATTTAACAAAGTATGATAATGTTAAATGCTGCTATATAAAAACTGCTGCTATATAAAAAACTCTATTATGTAATGACTGAAATTTACCCTCGATAGACCACTGATACAGCTGATGTTCCAGATTCGGTATTACACAACCGATTCGGCTATACCTTTGCCATTCCTTCGTGAGATTTTCGGCGGCTTCCTGACAAGGTCCACAGAAAAAAGTCTTTGGTGCAGGTTTCAGCATTACTTTATTGAGAATTTTACGGTAATGCCACCACTCTTCTCCGTCCCTATTCCAATAGCGCAATGGTCTTTCGTTATCGAAATTATTTTATGACAAAATAAATTACTTCGCTGAGAAGAAGAGAATTCAGATGAACGAAAGATGTTTTAATTATATGAAAAGATTCTAAGAAAAATTAAAATTTTCACAAAAGCATCTTATAAAACAAACGTTTCGGTTCTCGCTAATATCTAATTCTATCGGAATTTATAACAATTCTTTTCTTTAACATACCGATGGGAGAACATCGTACGTACATGAAGAGCAGACCTCGGTTTTGTGTTCGAATTTCATTATACAACATCCAGGATTCCGGTAAGAAGTGCTGCGGCGTGTTACCCGCAAGATCGGCTAATACTTTACGATATTCAGCTGGCGAATTAACGAAAACAGCTTCGATTGGTCCAATCTGATCTCTGAAGACTGGTCCAAGTTCTTGGTGTCTATTGTCCACGTATTCATGTAGCTTTTTCGCACCACCAGACATTGTCAGGGATAATATTGTACCGAGCCAGGGAAGACCTCGTGGCTCGGGTGGTTCCTTCCTCGCTGAAGTGCCGAAATCTTGCGCGAACGTTCGCGATAACACGGAGCTCAAGCCTTGATTAGTGATGTTCCACGAAGAAGGAGCAGCATCGTTATCATTTAATAATAAAAACCGCAAATCAGATCCAAGAATCGTTCCGCGCTTGCTAAACGAAACGTTGAAATCATTGCGAAAGTTCATCGCGAATCTTCGTAATGTTCTTGGTGTAGTATGCATCTCTTTGGCGACACCAAGTATACAAGCCCGAGAGACGAATGTGCAGCTTCGCTGTCAACGAGAAATCAGATCGTGATCGTATCGAATCTGATACGCGTATACCGATTCAGCAATTTTTTTTTCAAGTCAACGAAATTATTATAAAACAAATAATGTATGCAAACGAGGATAAGCAAGTTTTATAAAAAGAAAAGTAAACGAAAACATCAGTTTAATGTATCACGTGACGTGTAATGCCAATGTTTTGAAATACAAGTAAATACAATATTGCTCGCTTAAATGTAATGTAACGGTTGAGTTCTTTGTTTTTCGAATGTTAAACAAGGCCTTATCTGGAGTATGTATCACATAATATCCGGATATCTTACCAATATTTTTTCCCCTTTCAAGCCATCCTAACTCATACGTTGGAAGGCGTGGTATAATAGGGAGATAAAAAGTGCAGTTAAGAAAACAGAATGATATAAATGAAACAATTATGTGCGTGCGCAATCAAATTTATAATTTTGAAATTAATTAAGAAATATGATTAATGTTTCACATTCATGAAATAATCTTCAGTTATAAAATATTGTTTATTTGATACTCAATATATATATAATGCGTTATAGGATATTCGGTATGTTAAAACAGATTATACATTAACAGATAAGAATTAATTTATTATATTTTCCATTTAATTCGACTTAGAAAAAAAACATTTGCTATTAACAAAATTAAAAATCTAATCAATTAAAAATGTGTGATTTTCATTAAAATTATTCTTTTTAAATAAATATTATGATAATGACGTCAAAGTTTAAATTTAGACAGCTAATAACATATTTTCTTTTTTAATTTATAATCTGATTGGAATTTTGTCTTTTACGCTCTCAATTGAAATTGCATAATCTATAAAACTTTTATGCCATTTTTAATACAATAATATATATAAAAATATGAACATCTCTTAAAAAGAGATAGAGATGAACTCTTTCACTTGAGCGAGCGATTGCGTCGACGGACCAAATCTCAAAGTGCAACGTTAATGATAATACATTATCCTTTAATCCAGTGTTTTTCAAACATATACGTGTAATTTTAGTTGATATCATTTCAATTCGGTAATTTTGATTTTAAACAATTAAGTTTTGCTTTGTCTTTAAGTTGTACTGTGACTTTATTCAATTTGCAATTCAATTTTTCCTCCATCATGATACATTTAATTCATGATCGATTTAACTACATTTAATTAAATTTTACTCACAGCAGCAAGCTAAATTTAGTCCGCGATGAAAAAAAAAAAATTAAAGCGGTTCGAACCGGTTAGCAGTTCAAAAAGATCGTTATATATATAAGGAAATATCCTTTAATAACATAATAAATGTATACACACCGATATTTAATTTTAATTAGTTCCTCTTCTTCTGTCGTTATATTATATCGCAATTATCGAGCAATTGCACTTCATCTCAGGATGTTGTATTTGAAAACTGAGACTCGCGTGATTTCTTCGTTCTCCTCCTTCGTTATATTCAGTGTCTGAAGGCTCGAGCTCCGTATAAACTCGCGTACGTGCCGGTCTAACAAACTATGCTCGATTCTCAGGGGTCAAACTGTCGAACTCGCTTGGTGAGCATCTCGATCCTCACTATCGCGCATGCGGCCTCCTGGTTGCCGGTCGCTGACAAACCGGCCGGAAGCGGTACCGACCGGAAGCGGAGAGTAGTCGAGCAGTTCGAAATGACCTTCTGTCTTCCATGCGACTGAATTCGCGACAGGCTTGCAGCAGGAGATCGGGTACCGTTATCTGGAACTGCTCCGCCATTCTATCCTTCTCGTCTTGAATTAGAGACGCGGTCAAATCCGCTTCCCAGGTTTCTATATAAGGTAATTAATTATCATTACGCTAAGCGCGCGCTTTTTTATAGAGAAATTATTTCGCGCTCAGCGTCAGCCCGCGCGTTTAAAATTCCTTACGTTTCTTAAAGGATAATAAAACAACCGGATCGAGTATCGATCAATCATATAGATAACTTTTTCCAAAAACGTGAAAAGTAAAAATTTTTTACTTACAATTTTTATTTTTGAGGTTTTCGAAAAATCTATTCCAAACAATTCGATAATACGTGTCCGGTATGTTTAAAGCGTCTCACTTTCCATGCGGGAAAAAGAAAGAAAAGAGAATTCTTTTCTCTGAGAAACTTTAAATCGCTCCACAGACTACATTACCTATAAATAAAACGCAAATATTTGAATGTCAGAATAGCCGAGTCTGTCGAGAGCACAGAGAGAGACACTTCGATTACATTCCGAGATATGCTAACATCCCGAGTTTATTCAAAATACATCAGCTACATGGAGTTTTATGTCACGTCTATACATTCCTGGATCTTTCGAGATTTCGGATGCATCTGATATATACTTGATAACAAGATTCATTCTTCTCCTTTTTCTTCACTTCATCCTCTTCTATTTTGCTTCTAAAAAATAAATAGGAATGAGAGTCGTGATACATTCATAGCCCGATGATATCAAGTAATTGTCATTCATAGCCCGAATTCATCAAGTAATTGTCATTTCAGGCAATTTTAATACCCTTTTTAAAAAAGATTCAAGTTAAAAGTCTCTTGCGCTCTAAAACATCATGGAATTTTTAATTCCATTCGTCTCTTCCATTTTCTTTTAATTGTTTTTTTTCAATTTTATCTATTTCGAAACTAATTATATCTATTATATTATCTGCCAATGTACTTTAACTTTAATCCCGGTTTTTTATCTCGATAAAATTAATTCTCCATCTTTTTCTAATTACAAGGGCTGATTCTATGTAAGATGAACTTCAATTTCAGTTTAACATGCTGTTTATCTTTTTCTAATTCTAAGAATTAGGAAAAATAAAGTGTAAGTCAAATCGAAATCTGCAAAATTAAAATTAATTTTACATTGACAAAATCGATTCTTAAAAAAAGAAACAAATATTAACTCTTTTTATACACAATGACACGCTGATCTTTTATTATAAGTTTGTGTCTCGGATTAATTTTCATCACGTTTATAATAAGTATACAAAAATTATAAAGATTCTTGTGATAAATAGGGAGTATAATGTATCTCATAATTTTTTATTCTTTTTGTGACATCAAAAAATTTGAAATTAAAAAACGGGACTTGAGCAACAATTTCTTCTCTGAATATATTCTACGATTCTATGTGTAAATATATACAATTAAATTTTTTTAATTTCGGAAAAAAGGAGATAGAGGAGCATTGCATATTTACTTAATATATTCTTACATATACTTTAACATTTTTAGAAAATTATAAAGTTGTACATTTAAAAAAAAGATAAAGATCACTAGATATAATTAATTTAACCTAATTAATTAATTTACTAATTAATTTATGTTCCTATAAGTATTCCAAAGGAAAGAAATTTGCAAGACACGAATATGTGTTAACGGTTAAAATGCAATAAATGCGGAATGGAACGTAGAATGGAAAATAGAGAAGGAAAGAGTTGGACAAGATAAAAAAAAGCGGACGCGCCATGGGCGCGACTAACCAGTTTGTCTTGCATTAATAACGATTACTTTAATGATCGTTATTTTAACATACTAATCAAGTGCTTGATATTACAGTTACGTGTTATTAAAGATCGAAGCAACATATTTCATGCTTGATTGGTCGCAAGATTTGCTTTCTTCACCGAGTTTCCGCACTTTTTTTCAACGACCGTTCTCCAGCGGGAGGAAATTGTGATTCAAAGCAAAGTTCACGGAGTATCGATATTTCCCATCTCGATCAAAGTATCGATATCGCCCGCGACGGGCGCGAATCGCGCGACCTCTTCCCATCTTTTGGCCTGTTTATAGCCCATTTTGGAGGCTCGGCAATTTTCGGCGATCCAAATAATCCTCGCATTCCTCGCGCGCATTTAGCGGCGCGCGGTGCGATATTTTTGGACGCGCCGCTTCTTCGCTGGTCTTCGCATCGGCCAGCACCGCGGCGTTATCGTTATCGCGTCAATATCGGTAACGGCATAGCTCAGTCTATTCATCGGCTGCTTTTGCCTTCTCGCTCCGAATTGTTCCGCGGTGACTTTGACTGGCATTCCGTCCGCCACTTATAGCAACTCGTAGGTCGACGTAGGTACTCGTAGAAATCATAGGTAACCGAGGAACATCGTCGTCGTCGTCATCGACCCGTGGAACTGCACTGTGCTGCACCCTGCTGCATCCTCCTTTTTTTTTCTTTCTTTGATGCGCGTTGTTCACCTCGTGTCCTGGGACTTCTGGGGTGCAAAAAGTGCGAGTGTGTCGCGAAAACGCTGAAAAAGAGTCCTCTCCTGAGAAGCTTCTTGGACTACATGGTTACTGAGCTAACATTTAGCGGTTGAAATCGGCGAGTTGAAGAAGGAGAGAGATCGGACAAACCCACCTGTGATCTCCCCAAGATCTCCCTTTCGAAAATTCATACAAGCCTTTTAAAAAGATTTCCCCTGCGGTTCCGACGAACGTCATCAGTAATCTGAGACCGAATCTCTTTCTCTCGATACAATGGATATCGACGCCGACACTTGTCTCAAGGAATGGAACGATTTGGTGCAAGACTACAAGGAACTGGAGGTGAGAATCGTCGTCATCGTAGAGGCGTATTCAGATTTCATCTAGGTGCTCCCCAGGTGTCATGTCATTCTTATCTAATGTACGATAAACAAGGATGGAATGACACTCAAGTGGGAATCTGAACTCAGCATAGGACGAGGCTGAGGTCTCATCCGGTCTCATCCTTCGTTATTCGCGAATCATGCCAATCGGAATCATGCATGACGGAAGGAAGACGAAAACAAATTGCCGTTTTGATGATTTCGCAAACATCATGTGATATTGTGTGACCTTGATGATAAATCGATTACGCGCGACTTTATGTGTTATTTTTCTTTAATAACCGTTCTGATTAATAATTCTGCATTTCAATAACCGCGAATGATGCTGCAGAATTTCATTTTAAAGCACAAATATTATTGCGCACACTCGCAATTACTTCCTAGATTGTTTCAGTAACTCGTGCAATGTTAGTAGAGCTAAAATTGATATGATTTTTATACTTATATGATATAAAATGTATCTAATTTACATGAATATAAAAATACAAAAAATATATAAAGTAATAAATGTGTAACACAGTGACCGTTTCATTTTTATTTAATATTGACAAACGACAAAGATGTAATGATTCACTGTGTCATCTGTATAGGCCTGTTCTTTTAGCTGAACTTTTTTCTCCAACGTGAA
>Ga0157364_1006908_pt1 | contig 11717 bp, 5 predicted proteins | sample AttsexASBM2_FD_111476 | JGI IMG/M metagenome (GOLD analysis project Ga0157364, IMG submission 111476) | Fungus gardens microbial communities from leaf cutter ant in Ribeirão Preto, State of São Paulo, Brazil - Atta sexdens ASBM2 | ecosystem: Host-associated > Fungi > Mycelium > Unclassified ...
CTGCGTGCCGAGAAACACGGTAGTACGGTCGTTGCGAAAGCGATGGCCGCCGTTATTCACCCCGCTGTCCTGAACTGTGGGTGTATATTACTCATGTACGATTGCAAGTGAACATACACATTCACGCAGGACCGTGATCGAGGGTTTCATTACCTGAAAAAAAACATTATTCAGTGCTACGAAATTTTGGAATTTTCGATAATTAGTGTAGATATCGCTTATATATTCATTCCATTTTTGGATCATGTTATGTTTTAATATTTTATAATGTTTATTTATTTAGTAGTTGTTAAAAAGCTCCCGCATTTTTAATTATTTCTAATTCCATACGAAAAAAAGAAAGTAGTCGTAACTAAAAATTGTGTGTGTAACTAAATCCTAGGTGTAAAGTATAGATATATGTCTTAGCTGTGATATCTTTATTATAACAGCACACCATCGTTGTAGTAAATTTATAGTTATGCAGCAAATGTATTTTAACAAACCAAAATTAGTTACGGTAGAGAAAATTTTTTTCCGTGGCAAAATTGTTTCGATACGCTTCGATATTTTATAATTACAGAAAGTCAATTTCAAATTCGTAAAAAAATCTCGTTAACCTTTTTGAACGCGCACATGTAAAAGTGTGCAACGAGACATTTAGAAGAATCCCATTTGAAATTGTATATCAAAGAAACTATCTGGTCTTCTTTTGCACTTTTCCTTTTTGACGCGCGTTTTGTACACAAAACGCTCGTTCTTCAGAAATTCAAAGACGCCCTTTTCAAAAATGAATTACAGTTAATAAATTCATATACCTAATTTGCATAAAAGTCTCTTGAGAGATTAAATTTGACGATTTCGGTATATTTCGCGTGCACACGATTTACTCACTACTGAAATTCAATGACTATAAAATTCGCTAGCTGATATCTCGCGGGCCTGAGCCTGCATAATACGTATGTACGCATCCCGCGAAACACTTCTCGAGGCGTCAAGACCGACGTTCGGAAGCGCGAACGTCTGTTTTATGCATGATCGCGGGGTGAAATGCAGCCAGAAGCCGAGAAGACGAACTGACGAAGATGAAGAGAGAGAGAGAGAGAGAGAGAGAGAGAGAGAGAGAGAGAGAGAGAGATGGGAAGGCCGTGTTTCGCGAGAGAGTAGCTCAAGAGGAGAACGTACGCGAAAATGAGTAGAAGCTATTTCGGTTGGGAGTAGAAGATAGGGAAACGGCGCGGCAATGCATCGTGCACTTCGTAGTATACGCGAGTGACAGAACTCTCCCTAGAGCTCGCAAACAAGGACGAAAGAGCCTTTCTGTCGTCGCTACCCGACGCCGTTCTCTCGACGACTTTCCTTTGACCGTATCAACATGGCGATACGGCGTTTCCGGCCGGCGAAGGCGACGACACGGAGAAGCTCGACGAAAGCTCTGTCTCCGAGGCTCCAAGTCCTACGCCTTGAGAATTGATTTCGTTACGCGAACGACGACACGTCCTTCTTCGTTCGCGTTCGAGTGAGGGAGCGACTTCGAACGCATCAAAGACGCTAGACTTAATGGATGGAATAATAATTTCACTTATTGCGTAGCGCGGGCAAGTGTGTTGCCTCTTAAACCGGTACGTGTCACTTTGTGTAATAGAGAAATATGTTTGTCACATAAAGGAGATACAGTATATCAGCCTTTATGTACATCATGTAAAGAAAATTTAATTTTCGATCAAAGATATATACGATATATGTAGTTGACACAGATAATTTTTCATGTTGAAAAATTTTTATTACCCGAATCGATATTTGTTTCTAATCAACCTTATTTAACATCACTTAATTCTTTCTCTTTATCGAAAAAATCGTTAATCTTCTTAGTTTGAATTAATACTCAAAAATAATTTCTTCTGTTATAAATTATTTTTACAGAACAATTTACAGTTTATATTTTATCATGAATAAAGAATAATGTTAATAGTAAAAAGTAGAATACAGTAAAATATTCTGTTTGTAACGTTTAATATTTAATTAGTTATATCAATATATAATTAATTGTTTTTTGTGAATATAATTGAAAAAGAGTTGAAATGTTTGAATGTCACATGATTTACTTGTGTTTAGTCATAATTGGTAGTATTCTTTATTCATGATTAATTTCGATTGAGTCCAAATTTTTTTATACGTATGTTTCATATATTTTACAACGCTTCTTTCAAGTTTCATCTCAAACACGTAATATATTTAAAAGATCAAGTACGTTTCTGTTAATGGTCCCGAGAAAGTGCATCCACAATTCTATAACTCAGGGCGTGGCATTCGATATCTGATTGGACTGAATTTACAGATAAACGTGTATATGCGCGCGCGTTACAAGATATATTTTAACGTATCTCGTACGTCCGTTTCACGACGGAAATTTAAAGTGACAGAATATGAGAGAAAGAGCAACTCGATCGATCGCACTCCGAATGCACAATTTACATCAAACTTGTTTTGCGACGTGCTATGATTAAACCGATTTCTCGTTTCTATATATAGCAGATTTATCGCGCGAATGAGACATCGCTTCCATTTCATGACACTTGGAATCGTCCGTTACTTTCAATGTTGTCGATCTTTTGCTTTGGTCTGCTTCTATAACTTTACAAAGGATCTTGATGAAACGTGGTCAGTGGAAGGAGAGCATCCTTGGTCAGAGAGTATCTGCCAATTCACTGAACTATTCATTCTGCCATAGCTGGCAATTTAACAGTTTGCAAATTGATCCTTATATAGAATGTTCAATCTGCAAATGCTGCAATAATAGTATACTACTTGAAATTAAATGTGCTTATTTCGCCTTAAATAATAAAAACGTGTAATGTTCGCTAGACATGATTTAAAAAAAAATTCGAGATATATAATTTCCACTCGTTCTACTCGTACAACATCAAAAAGAATTTCTCAATTATTATAATTGAATCAACTGTGCGTTTTTATTTTCAAATTCCTTCAGCACTTCTGTAACGCCCTAGGCATCAGGAATGCAATTGACACTCAAAAAACTGAAATCCGAGTGATGTACTTGAAGTGTGATGGTAGTTATGCATGTAGATATATATTTGATATGTGTATATGTACTAGTGTGTCCGATGAATATACCTAATTCGAATAAATGAATAAAAAATAAATGAAAATATTCAATACATTTCTTTTTTATTGATTAAGAAACGAATAAATATTTCTTTATTCCATTTGAATGAATATTTTTTTAATATGTTTACGAATATTCATTTCGTATCCACTTTTACTCTGTATTATCTGCACATAGCTTGCAAGCCTACAAGAGACAGAAATCTATAAAAACAATGACTACGATTACATCATACGCTTAGTCTGCGACTTATACAATGGGTATCCTTGTTTAACCTATAGATTAAACAAAACATTTTTATTGAGAATAAATAATATATCTCGGAATTTAATGCCCATAGACCATAATGAATGTCACGCTCAAGATATCCTATAAAATATTTATAACATTATTGTTATACCGGAATTATATCGAAATATGTATGGCGCTCTATCAAATAGATAGATTTATAAATAAAAAATGTATATCTTTCTAAAATATTTTTCAAAATTTATAAGTTTTTTTTATAAAATCTGAATATTACAATGACAAAAATAAATAAAATTCATTTTTTTTACTTAAAGTCATCAAAGTATCGGTTATACAATATAATTAAGAAGTATAATATAATTAAGAGAGAGATATAATGATTGCTTATTGGAGCTTTCTTTTTTAGTTTATATTTTGTTTGAATAAATATGAATACTCGTTAAATAGTTTTTTTGTAAATAAATATTTTTTAAAAACTCCAAATTTTGAATGAATATATGATTACATTTTTTTTATGTGAAAATTTTGAATAAATACAATTGGAGCTCAATTACAAATTTTTGTATTCATCGAGCATGCTACTATGTACACGCATGTATGTGTATATGATTGTGTGTAAAAGTGTATGTATATGTATGTAAGCGCGAACATTTGTTACACGAGCTAGTAGCGATAACTTTGTTGAACACGCAGCGATTCTGGTACCGTTCGCCGAAGCTATAAACCCCTAAAAAGCATAGAACATGTTACTGCGTAAATTGTAGAAGGGAATACATCTTGGCAGTGCCAAAGATACCAAACGCATTAATCTCGGGAAAAAAACATACATATTCGACGTAAACCAGACCAGAATTTCAATTAACTTACAACTTTTATCACTAACTAACTCGCAGTATATAATTAATATTGGAAAATGATAAAGTTAGATAATCTCTTAAATATAATTCTCGCAAAGAATGTTGATTGTTCTCAATTTAAATGGATTTCATAACACAATTGAAGAGTCGTCGGTCAATACTATATGTTGATTCATATTTAATTAATATCCGATACAAAGAGGAAATCCAAAAGTTAAATCCTATATAATTTAGTAGCGTAATTCATTACGGGCAAACTCAATAATGTTTTTGAGAGTCTCATAAAATTCTACTCCATATCTCTAATGCTTTTTTTGCTTATAAGCTGATAATGTTTTGTTAATTAATTAATTAACTCGTTGCAAAAATTGGAGAATTAATTGATACAACAAGTCAACATAATTAGTTATTTTGATTTACTATTTACTCAGCGATGTATTTGATTAATGCCGAGATGTATGACCAGGATTACGCTACAAATATTCGATCGCGATCCATTAGCGTTCATAATATACAATAATAGCGACACGAGAACACGCGCATTTTGCGCGACCATCAATATTCATGCCCGACGCTCGCTGAAGAGATAAAGTAAAGTTTCCCCATCAATTTACTATACCCTAACACGTGCGCACACTGTGCCGCAACTGGTTTGCAGCTTAGATTAGCGTAGCGGCTGTCGAGCACGACGCCAATTGTGCATTTCGCGAGCGAGGCTCAATTAACTTTTTCATTATCCCCAACGTAATTAGTACCGTGACCCGGTTTCGTTTCGTCCTCGTGTTCCGTGTCGAACATCATTCCAAATTAACGAGCCATTTTCTGGACTGCGTTAGACGCGATCAATCGGTTTAACGCGGCTATCGACGTATCGACTAGCGTATTTCCGAAGATTGCTTTTGCTTTAGCAAAATAATGAGACTTTTCCTCTTTGCTACTATATAAACAACGACGACGAAGACGATCTCAAAATATCAACATCGTGTTTAATTATGTCCTAACAACGTATGATTAAATAAACGAAATAACGATATATTGTTCACTAGGAATCTATGTACATTGCGAAAATAATTCTGATGATTTACTCATTTTTGTTTTTAATGAAACAATTGAAATCCTGATTTAATTATATATATCGCGAATTCTTCTTCTTTAAATTTAATAATAACTATTGTACTTTAATTATCTTGCGTTACGAGATAGATTTACAATGACGGATCTATAATTTAGAAATGTAGAAGTAATGAAAAAATAAGAAAACTTAATAGAAACGAAGTAACAGAGTGAAACTAACGAAGAAAGAAGAGAGAAAGCAGAGGTTGAGAAGCGAGGAGGTGTGAAAATCCTGAGAAGAGCTGAGAAAAGTTTGAGTTTATGAGAACTTGCGTAGAGAAGACAAAATAAGAGGTTCCGCTAACTATCCAACTGCCATCTCATATCTTTTTCATTTACACGCTGTTTACAAGCCGAGCATTATTTTTATCGCTCTGCGACCGTCTCTTCCTTCTGAATTATTCGAACACCACGGGAGACACTGTTCCGGATCGGAAGATGGAGAGAAAACATTCACATCAGCATTTCCTTCCTGCGAAAAATATCTGAGTCGTACACAATTTGTGCACTAAGGCTAATATTTGAAAGTGAGAAACGCAAACAAATTCTATAGTCTTCGATACATTCCTTTTTATTCTGATTCATTGTTTGATGCAAGAACCTATCCTTTCTCTCGGGACATTCACGTTTTCATGATTATAACAGCAATAATCTGCGAATGGATTCCATAATGTTCTGACTATCTCCATTGGTGGATAATAATATTTCTACTACTGAAGAAATATCGAAATAATCTTCAACGAATAACAAAAAGATTGTTAAAAATTAAACAAAATATAAAATTTCTAGAAGTCATAAATATTTCAGTTTTCTACGTACAACTCAAAAATTCTCAATGCTTAACTATATTTTTGTAAAGAAAAAAATCTCCTCCAACTTAACAAAAAAAAAAAAGAAGAAATATAGATAACAGAAAAGAACAAAAGAAATCTGGAACAACTTGTACGTCGAAAGCGCATAAATTGTTTTTTGCAAGCTGTTTCCTTCTAGTCATGAAGACGATACGAATGTATCGGCTCTTTCAATAACATTGATTGTTATCAGCACAATTTGTCCAGCGTGTAAGAATACCCTACAGCCCGATCTGTTGGCGTTTATTAGGTCGGTCGAATGGCGTCTTGTCGCTTCATGTCGTGTTATGTCAATTTGCCGGAAGTTACGACAACGTCAGTTATACGACGACGTTGGCACCGTCGTCTCTCGCGTTCTGTTAACGTAAAGGTATTACCGTGTACCTAGAAGCAGTGGGATTCAGAGGTACTAGAGCGGACCTGATACGGCAGAGAATCCCTACTGATCCTCGAAGAGACCTAACAACGTCTCCGACAAACGATCTTGCTGTCTCGCCGTTCGCTTGATCAATTAATCGCCTCGACATCGACCAGCAGTTAAGGGATCGATTGAGATTCTCGCGTCTATTCAAGCGAGTTAACGGTCGCCATTTTCGGACATGTTCACGGAAAGGGAAGAGGACAATCATAGCTGAAACTCGAGCGAGATGTACTCGAGAGCAGTCGGGCGATGCAATCGGAGCGATTGCTCTTCGATGGCGATGCGACGACTATTACGTGTCGATGTAATTTATTTGCATGAATGAACAGCGAAATGTCTGCTGTAACATTTGTGCATAGGTAGCTTTCGTGAATACGATATGCTAAATGTCATTCTTGAAAATGTCCTACACAAGGCATTTCTCCATTATAGAATATTATTCGTCGTTGAAAAAGAAATTATGCAAATAAAAATGAATTACGCAAAATGTACGTAAATTTAAACAGAAAGATTTACAGATGACAACTCTGAATTGCAGTAAAATTAGAGGGAAAGAAAATTGTTAGTGAGCAGGTACTTTAAATGGTAAATAGCGAAAAACAGAAATGAAAGCAAATAAAATTCCATTAAACTGTCATCCAATTTGCTTTGCCACTTTCATTCGGTATACTAACATTCTTATAATATTTATATATTTTTATATCCGTTAACAGGAAAAAATATTTCTTTTAAAAAATAAAAAAATTCAATATTTCCGGATATTGTTATTTTATGTTATCAATAATGTTACAAATAACAGTTTGGTTCCTCTCGTATTTTTTAAGATTTCTATAAAAAAGCTTTTTACTCATTAAAGCATTAGGATTAGAGATCATCGTACAAATGAAACTGTTTAAAATATCCTTGTGATTCGATCAAACGTTCAAAAAAACCAGATGGCAAATTACAATGTGTATTTTTTATCAAAACAGGGTACCATTGTTTCGTACCACGTTTACTCCTATATTCGCTGTTATATCTACCGGCTTCGCTAAATGGAACTGCTCACTGTTCTATAACTGGCATTTATCGATTCTCGCGAAAAACGGGTCCGCTAAAGTAAAGAGTGGCGCTGCGAAGTGATTAACACGAAATGAAAATCGCTCCGGGCTAGGAAAACGATGTTTCGCCGATGTAAAATCTTCGATACTCGTTTCGACTCGCTTGATAATTAAATCGCGCGAATTACATCGATACAAACGCAACTAAGATAAAGCACATTTTTCATCCCCGAAGAAGAGGAAATTATAAATGCAGACAAATATATATATATATATATCATAATACGCAAATGTACTTTCACTATCATGTTCTTTGCTCTTCATGGCTTTTCACTTCCAGATATCGATTAAATTTGCAAACAGCTCTTTGTGCTTTGTCCTATCAAAAGCTCGCGAGTTATCAGCTATGTATTACTAGTTGCCTTGCGAACTCAATATCCATTAAAATTTCGCGTTTCTCTGCAAATTGGCTGTATTAAAATTCCGTAACTCTCCACGTGATAAATAAACTAATCCCATGGGTTTTGCTGTAACTTGTTACAGCCCACAATATGTATGTAACGCGGGACAAACTAATATATTCCAGGAAAGTTTGTCGACGTCGAGCAGGCGGTTTACCAGCTAAGTTAAGATATCAGTTTTGTGACGATTAGAGAGATTAAACACTTATCACTTATGCAGAGGTAATTTTGAGACATACGTGACTGAATTTTAAATGCTTTATTTACACACACATATATATATGTAATATAACCGGTAACTCTACGGTATATTATCACGGCAAAATGATAAAATACACTTCGGGTTAAATTTAATTTAGCAGGCAATCTCACGAGGCAAATATGAGCGCTCGTGAAATATCGCCTGCGAGGACATGTGAATCGATTGTAAATCAGATAGAGAAATGAATGAAGAGAATTTCATAAATTCGTGCCTGCGAAGAAAAGCTTCCGTGTACGAAGAGCGCATTGCTATTCTTATCGATACCGTTTCTCTACAGTCGACGACGGGGAAACACAGCGGGACAGGTTAAGAAGCTAAAGGAAGACGCAGATTTACGGTGTTTGTAGATCCTTGTAGCCGCTTCCTCGAAAAATACGAGCGGTCAGACGTCGGTAACAGATTAGGCGATTTTACGTGGCGCGGCGATGCCAAGACTCCTCGCGCGTATTTTAGCGGGTTGTATTAATGGCACTTAATCTCTCCTACCTATCACCAAGCACAACGCTTTCATTGTGCAGGGGTGGAAAATACGGACTTTCTTATCCTTATTCTCGCTTATCTTCACGAAACTCTCCCACTCGCTGGTATTTGTGAGTTGAAAAAGACAGAAGAAAAGAGAAAGGGAGAAAAATAAGAAAGTAATCCGTATAAAATATCAAAAACAAATACGTAGATGGAAAGTCACTGAAGGTTTACTTATTTCTATAATGTGTAATTATTCAAATATAATATAATCATATTCAGGCCCGGCAACTGTAATGTGGAGCTCTCCACGCCCAAAATTCAACTTATTGTTAGTGTGGAAATCCACCAAAGGAATCTAAAAATTGAAAACTGAACTTTTTAAAAGTTCACCCCTTTCTTCCTTCTTTTTTCGTTAGTTAAAAATTCCATCCGTCGGCAAGGTAAGTTGCCGATCCTGTTAGATATATAATTAAATTAAATCATATTTATGTACCATAATTATATTTAAATGTAATATAATTACTACAAACATAAAGAAATATTAGTTTACAGTAAACATATATTACATTGTAGACACATAAGAGAAATAATAAATCCGTTCAGCAAAACAATCGAATTATTCAATAGAATTAAATATAGTACGCGCATAAATCTTGTGAATGCACTCCAGCTTTTACCGAGTTGAAAGCTACACGTAGAAAGCTCTGTGCGCGTGTGATGAATCGATTTGCTACCGCGAGAAATCGCGGAACACGATAATAGCTCGTCTCTGAATAGCGGCTTACATAAGCGAATTTTCGCACCAATGATATTAGCAAAAGAGATATGTAGAACGCTTCTATAAATTGTGTAAAACATTCTCGCTCAACGATGTACAGTGCGAACGAAACATTCATCCTGGTTAGATGTTTTTTATTTGTCGTCACATGTTTAATACATCGAGCACTCACGTTTCACGAAAAATTTTTCGTGATCGCAATAGAGACTTTAAACAGAGTCGATGTTTTGCGGTTCTATGTTTGCGTTCTCTTCTAAAAGTTGTTTAAATCAACATTCCATTATTTAACATTCTCGCTTACAAATCCCATTCGTTTTCCTTCTGTCCGTCACAACACTCTAAAATTGTATATGATGTTTTCAGTGAGAACGTATACATGCATCTCTGTAAGTAATAATAATTGTGAAATGTTGCGCCACTTAGGAGGAAAAATTGTTTTGTGTACTATCCTATTTTTAATTTTTTCTCCTTTAATTTTTTCCAGTTCTCGCACTTTCTTAAACCTGTAGCTGAAAAGAATTCCCCGCGCGCATTATGTGTCCGTATAATTCGGCCCTTCAGAACTTAAATCCTGATGTATAAGCGCTTTTATACAACGACGGAAAAGCGCCGTTGTATGGATACGTATGCTGACACCTGAACACATCGTGTTCGCGCCGTAACCACGGTTGAGAGTTGAGTGATGTTTTATGGGGTAATGAAAACGTGCACAACGCAACGAACGAACGAGCGACGGGGTTTGCTTCTGCTATTACATGGGCTCATTATACGAAAGTTATACCGCTTCGTCGACACACCGTTACCGATCTACAATATCGCTCACTAACGAATAGTAGTCGAGTACACAATATCACTTTTATCAAAATATTTGCGTGAATAAACGATCAAGACAATTACCGATAAAATGCTAATCGAGTATGAAGAATATTGTTGTCAGATGTCGATAATATTATTGTAATTATAATAGTATGTTGATACTTGAGTAAAATGATGATTAATTATTAAATGGCGCATAATTTGTGTGAAAATAATAATGAACATGATTATCGTAAAATTATAATCACAGACTGTGGTAGGCAAGGAAGTATTTGTGCAGTCTCGTCGATAGCCGTGGCTGAATTAATGTTAATAATACGCGCCGATGCGTGAGCTGAATAATTATTTATCGCTCTGAGCTGCGCGTAATTCCTTCTCGTCTATATTTCATGCAATTAAGCGAGGCTACGACGCGCGGGACTGTGAAACTATAATAGAGGTACGGGGTTAATTCCATTAAGATTATACTGAAGGAACGTTTGAGCTGATTTACGCCAATGTAGTTCCTTGCACTCAGGCGATTATTGTATACAGCAGAATTGCGACATTTGAAATTTCACGAGAGAATAATTGTAGAAATATTATATGATAACAGAGAAAGTTAGGGAAAAAGAAAGCATAATATTGTGTTATTGTACAATAGTAACGGTAAAAAAGAAATAAATATGCAAGCTATCATGAGAGTGAGTCTCAAGATATTGAGAATGTCTCAAAATATTATATTGTTTAACTTCTTTCGCGAGTGAATCGCGTGTGCTAGCAAATGTGACAATCAAATGCGCAAAGTTCTTTATTAAGTTAGTAGATATCAAGTCAACAAAATCAAATCAAATTCTGTTAGAATATTCTGTATTAAATTGTATTTAATTAATATTATTAATACTATAAAGATGTATAATAATGTTGAACTGTCATTAAAAAAAAAGCCATGATACTGCGTTAGCTTAGTATTATAAACTGGTAGAACTACTTCAAAATAAAAAAAAAATTAGAAACACAATAGAATTCGTATTATTGTATAATTTGTACCATCAAACAACAATTATATGTCATTAAAAAAAAGTTGGAGTGAAAGAAAGGATTTTATTAATTTAACAAACCATCAGTACCTTTAACAAATGATCTGTAAATATGTGACAACAAATTGATTTGTTGTTATTGCTGCTAGTCTGCTATACCAATCATTATTAGTAGAAGCAAATTATATAGAATCTAATTTATCTTTTGGATACATTTTTTTTGAGCTTTAGGCTCATTTACATAGAAATCGTAGATGATCATGGGTCTTAACTCGTAAG
>Ga0157364_1006909_pt1 | contig 11715 bp, 8 predicted proteins | sample AttsexASBM2_FD_111476 | JGI IMG/M metagenome (GOLD analysis project Ga0157364, IMG submission 111476) | Fungus gardens microbial communities from leaf cutter ant in Ribeirão Preto, State of São Paulo, Brazil - Atta sexdens ASBM2 | ecosystem: Host-associated > Fungi > Mycelium > Unclassified ...
AGAGATCTGTTTTAGTTACTCCTTTTGTTATTTTATGTATTTAAGGCTAGTGACCCCTTTGTAGTAGCTAGCCTGATAATCGACTAAAAGTTGACACTCAATCTCCAGTGTCAATGGTGATGCACTTTACTTTCCTTCTTATAACTCCTTACAAGACCAATCTCTGAAATTGCAACCATGCAGCTTGTAGGAGGCACAACACATAAGTTGAGGCCAAGGTTGTTCTGGCAAGTCCGCATCACCAAGCTCATTGCAGGAGTTTCTACACTCTGTGTATGTCTGAGCCAACTCCGTGGACTTTCATCTTCAAGTGCGAACTGTACCTAACAATGGACAAAATAGGTGAGCACAACATCTGTATCAATAGTAAACTACTGCTTTAGCCTATCTAATTAACATGAATGTATAAAATTGTTAGAAATTGATGTGAATTGCAATCTTTCACCAATAACTTTCTCAAATAGTTTGCTGATTGTGTTGAGTAAGACAATATGCCAATATACCTTAGGGAAGTCATAAGACTTCTTGTTGGGCTTGGGAATAATAATAGTAGTCAAAACTTAGAAGTGTGATGGCTAATGACCTATATTGTTATGACCTTAGGCTTGGCTCAGGTTGCAACTTAGGCAAAGACTTGAGAAAGAAATATGATAATAGTCAATTGGTAAAGCATAAGAATACAGTATAGTATCTACACTATATATACATATTTAGCCATGAGGAAACAATGTGAAGTCTATGAAGTAAATGAGTTATTGTCATATGCAAGTCCACTTATCCAGAAACTACATCCCCATGGTGAAGACACTTCAAAAACATACAAGCCCACCTTTCATGGCAGCCATCTTTCTCATAACATGTCTTATGGCAGTACTGCAACCATCCGGGTATTCTGTCTTCCATGGCAGAGATACTTCTATTCAACTCAGTCTTCCATGACAGAGTTACTCCTATCAGTATCTCAACACTGAAACCTCTGCTCGGGGTAATAGGGGTTTTACCACTGAAACTCTGAGTATCTCCTATACTATCCATTTGTATATAAGACTAGTAGTTACATTGTAATTCGCTAGTCTGATAATCAATGAAGATAATCTCTTATTGAACTCAATCTCCAGTGTTCAATGGTGACACACCAATCAGCACTCACTCCTATCTCAGACTTCTCCCCAACATCTGAAGTTGCAACCACATGGCAGATAGACAGTACAGCACATAAGCTGAAGCCAAGGTCATTCTACAAGTTTGCTCATCTCTGAGTCCATCCTATAGACTTCCATCCTGGTGTGAATTGCGCCTGACAGTTATAGAACATGAGGATCAAGTAAGATTGTTGTACCTACTATATAAGGCACTGACTGAGACAATTACAGTACAGCTGATCATATTATCATTACCCTTGACCCTAGTTCATGTTATAACCAGAAGGCATTGATTGTAACATATATTGATATATGCATTAAAAATATCAATAAGCTTATTGAGGCATGTATTATCTTTGACAATTCTCTTGAGATATTTCCAGGATAACTTGTCTGGTTCCAGAGTTGAAGTATTACTGTATTTCTTGATTGTACTAAGAAGTTCTTTTTTTGAGAACAGAACCTACTTCATGATTTTATTATCAGAGATTTTCTCAAGTAAATGAGGATCTATTTGATGGTCTTGAGCTAAGTTGAAAGACAGGTGAAATATCTGCTATAGATCTCCTAATTCAATATATAGTTGGCCATTATGCTGAATAGTTTTAATTGCTAGAAGTTTGTGTTTTTTGATCCAATTTATAAGCTCCTAAGGCCTACAGTTTTTGTTAGCTATTTCTTGAATCTTCAAATCAAAGAAATTGTGTTTTGTTGTCTTAACTGTACTCTTAAAGTGTTTTCAGTTTTTGATACATTTGAATTGTCTATATATCTCAAGATCTCTTTGATAGTTTTCATTCTACAACTTCTTTGAATGTTTAGTAATGTTAACAATTTTTGAGTGTTTATATCATGTTCTATTAGTATAGCTTGCAAACAACTGAATAACTAGTTCAAGAACTTCTTTACTTTGAATGTTCTCTATATTGATTCCTTTAATGGCTTCACTTGGTTCATTTAAGAAATGTTCTTCTTCCTTGCTGTTCTTGGCTAACATTCATTTTCTGGTTTGAATATATTCCTCAAAAATGGAAATGTTAATGGTGAGAGGAGTATGATCAGAGGTTAATCTCCAGTCAGGATAGATAGTATAATTATTATGTTCCAGAGATTCTGGCCTGAGGAACATCAGATTGATGACTGAATTAGAGTCATATTGGTTATCTGAATACCTAGTTAGAACTTGTTTAGTAGGTCTAGACAGTTCTAAGTGAAGAGAGTCTGTGACTTTGAAAAGAATGTTACTATGGATAGAATGATGTGGAAAATTCAAATTTCAAATATTATCTCTGATGTTGAAATCACCAGTCATAATAAGAGTATTTCCAATGTTGACTTCAGTATTCTTGAGATGCTTTAAAGCTGATTGGGATGAATCTGAGTAAACATTAATCAAGAAGTAAACCAAACTGCAATTGAAAAAAGAAACACAAGAAATATCTCTGTGGTTAAATATATTCTTTAATAAGGAAAAATAAAGTGAAGACAATCTGATGTTGATATAAGTTATGACTCTAGGAGAGCTGTTGATTTGAGAGGAGTTTCTGGAAAATATCATCCAGTTGGGATGGTTTGGTACTTCTATAAGCTCTTTGCCTTTCTTATTCTTCAAACTTGGTATGGCATGTATAAAGAACCAAGATGGTTTTTGAATGAAAATGATATTGAAGAAACTTTGTGTTTTTAATATAATGTTGATAATGAAGTTGTTCTTGTGAACATTTTGAGAGAAAATTTTGATATCTTTCAAAATCATGCTTGAACAAATTGACTGCCTTCTGTTTTCACAAAGTTCTTGGTATTTTTTGAGTACTATTCCCAGTTAAAATAATGTTGTCAAAAGGGACATTGATTGGAATTTGCCTGATGATCACCTTGGTAGTTCAAGTACTTGAAAGAGTGGGAGTATAGTTCTCTCTACTTAGTTTCAAGTCTAGAAGGATTAGTTTTTGGATTCACTTTACAATATTAAGCAAAATGACAATGATATTCAGATTTGTGAGAACTATTGTATTTTATGTACTTAGATTCTTGAAGTCTACAGGAAAATGTCACATGATCTCATTTCTAGTAGTTCTCATATTGGAGTATACCTAGATTCATATTTATACCCCTGATAGTCACTATGTAGCTTCCAATATTGAAGCACCTGTTGATCAAGCCTCTTGTTTTGCTTCTATTTTGTATATCCCACATATCAAGCCATATAATGGCCATGTCTAATTTGGAAGAAACCTTAATAATATGAGGTTTTGATGCTAATGCAATATTGTTAAAGATATGATTTTTCTTGATGATATCTTCAACTATGTCTGAATTAATAAAGGTGTTAGTGAATTCTCCTAGGTAAGGAATATCTATGACTTTAAGATATGATTTGAATTGGGATAGATGTGGAACTTCAATCTCTTTGGCTTTAATGTTGTTGGTGGTCTTGATGTACTTCTCAATAGTCTGGAGATCTAGTAGTGAGGTAACTTTTGTTACAGTATGCTTGAACACTAGTATTTTTCTTTTTCTTTTATCTATTTTTCTTAATTTAATATTTCTTTTTCTTTTTATTATTTGGATGATAAAGAGGCATGTGATTACAGTCACATGATATGTCACATGATGTGATGTCATAAGCCTAGACTTGATGAGAGTAGGCTAGAATGATAGTATTAGGGTATATATATATAGCATAGTATTCTTATAATAAATATGAGGATAAGGTATGGATAACATATGGACTTTAGGGCAAGGTTAAATAGTATTAGCACAGACTACCTGTAACTTATATAAATAGGGTAGCAATTCAGTAGAGACTCCTTGTTAAGTTCTTTTGTGATTCTTATAACAATATCTGTCTTTGAGATTTATTATTTGTGTTTCTGTTGGTCTTTGTGACTAGTGGTTGCCACAACAACTTTGTTGGTTACAATAGTTATCCCTGATTGCTCTTGATGAATCAAGTCAACCATATCATCTAACTTAATATTTTTCAAGGTCTTATTCAAGTTAGTATTGTAATTGCTACTATCTTCTATAAACTTTGTCTTATTGTTACTGTTTATAGGGACAATGACCTGCTTTCTGAATGATTCCTTTATGGTCATGTTGAGTTTTGGTTTAGTTTTACCTATTATAGCTCAAAGACCATAAATTTTATCAATAAATAGTACTTTGTATTAGAGTTAATACAAGAGAATTTGATAGAGAACTCTATACAGAATTGTCTACCTTATATACTAAAGGGCCCTGGTCCATGCTAATAATAAATACTTCTGCCCTAATGTCCATGCCTTAGCCATAAGTGCACCATATGTGTTTTATGAGGTAAACATGCCATTAATATATGTCTTGACATTATTTTTCTTACTTCTTCTCTTCAAGTTTAGGCCTGTGATGTCACCTTATGTGATATTTCATGTGACCATAGTCACATGCCTCTTCATTGTCAATAATAAGTAAAAAAAAGTAAAGATAAAAGTAAAAGAAAAAAGAAAAGAGAAAGAAGGATAAAAATGAGAGAATATTAGAAAAATGTTGGGTCTAAGGTTTGCAGCTCTGACATTACTGTTGCCATTGATGATTTTCTATATGTTTTCAATCTTTTTTGCCTAAAGGTTTGGAAAAGCCTTCTTAATTCTGAGGACTTCTCTTATGTTGTTTTCTGATTTTAACACTTGGGTATATGATTTGCTATTATTCTTGTTTCCATTTGTTGAGCTGGTTATCTTGAAGAATTTTGAAATTTCCTTAACCTCTTTAGGCAATTTAGCTAGGATGGGTAGGGATAACTTTTTGATGTTAGCTAGTTTATTAATATTTGGGATATACTTGAAATGTTACAAACTTAAGACCTTAGGATTGGTCAAAAGAGTGAATCTTGTATTAGGTTAACATAAGAGAACTCAATAAAGAACTCTGTACAGGATTGTCTACCTTATATATCACATGTTGTATGATATCATCCTTTCATGTGTCATGTGACTTGTGACCATGTCATCTGATGTGATCTGCTGTGTGACAGTGTGATATTGTCACTCTAACCCTAACCCTAGTTCTAAAAATAGAATAAAAGAAAATAAGTCAAAAAGAAAATAAAAATGAGAAAAGAAAATAGAAAAATGTTAAGTCCACTTTTTTCATTCTTGATATAAAAGCTACTTTCTGTCTGAAAGAATTGTTGTTCTTGTTAGCAAAAAGTGAATCCTATCCTGAACTGTAAATGATAGAAATGAGTTTTCATACAGATTCATCTACTCTCTTAAGTTTTGGAACATTGTTGGATTTGTTGATATTGATTTTTTTGTTTTTAATATATTTTGCAATACAAAGCATTGACTCCTTAATATTCTTTGCATCAGACAGGAGGTGCCCAAGCAAGTTGTGAAGAGAGATAGGCTGGAATGTTCTATCCTAGCACTTTGGTTTTATAGGTTGATTGGGATTATATAGAACTTGGATATTGATTATATCTTCCAAACTTGTATTAGCATTGTTTTAGAGTATATTCTTTCCTTATATTGTAGATATGTTTTTTAGGGCTATACATTTGCTTTGAACACATTGTTAGTTTCTAGTAGAACTTATATTAGTTGCCTTCCTGACAGAGCTTGCTTTGCTGAGAAAGTTTGACCTTCTTATTATGACTTAGACTCTGCATTGAGTAAAAGATACACTCTTATATTGAGTAACATAAGAGAACTTGATAGAGTTCCTACTACAATCTAGTCTATCTTATATACTTTTTGGTGATGGCCTGTACTAAGTTAATTCTAGCCTACTTTAAAGACCATACTTCATTTATAAGGCCAATATGCCATTGTTATATTGTGTGACTTCATCTTGTTTCAGAACCTTCTACACCCTTCTTTGTATCATGTGAGCATGTGACTTCTGTGACTGTGTCACACTTTGTCTTCTTTGTCTTGTACTTTTTCAATAAAAAATAAAAAAATAAGAGAAAATAAGAGAAAAATGAAAGAAAATAAAATAGAAACCAAGTCTATTATCTTCAATTCTAATACTTCTCATGGTAGAGTCACTATTGATGTCTATTGCTACATTAGCTAGTATTTTGGCCATTTGAGAGAGTTTTGAGTAAAAAGCAAAAGTAGAGATTTGTATATTCACTAATTCTCTTATGGACACTACCATACAAGATGGTAGTATGAGTAAAGGAAGTGATGTCAGCCATAGTATGCTTGAACCCTTATATTTTTATTTTTATTTTTATTTTCTTTTATTTATTTTCTATGATTTAATTTTCTTTATTATTTTTTGAATGATTTAGAGGTATGTGACCATGGTCACATGTCACATCACATAACATAATGTCATAGGCCTAGAATCTAGAAAAAGAGGTCAGAAGGATAATGTCAAGGTGCATATTAATAGCATATTCATCTTATAGTGTCATAAACTTCATTCAGCTTATATTTCCACATCCAGTGGAATGATTTTCACAAACTAAGTTGTTCTAGAAAGCCCCAAATAAGGCCTATCCACACATATATAGGATGTACAAAAGCAACAACAAATGACCAAAATATCAGGCCATCAGTAGCTGTAAAAGCTTTGTCTGCTAATATCTTATAAACAGCTGAACAGATTTGCACGATTGAACTTGCATTGGAAAGTGCTCATCAGTTCGTTTCCAACAATATATGATATGTCTCAAAGCAATAAGTATTGGTAGAGATACAAGTATATCAATATAGTAATATAATTAGTTACCTTCTAAAATTAGCCTAACAGCTGCTATAACAGATGACAGCTCCTATTAGGTATGAGTTTTGATCATGTGATAGAAACAGCTTGTGCATGGACCATCACTCTTTTGTATATATATCTTTGTGTCTGAGGGCTAGACCTCAGACTTAACAACATCAATTATTCTTATTAATACTTTCCATCATCTACCATTATCATATTCTTATACTGAACCTCTGAAACACTATTAAGTTCAAGTATCACAACCAGTAAGTATCTTATTTGTGATATATAGTATATATATTGTATACTTATGAATAAGACATGGACTTTAGGGTAGATATAAGAGAAATATCTCTTCAGAGCTGTTCATCTTTTGTGTTTTTTGGCTGATCCATGATCTGTGATCCTTTCCCACATCTATACTCATCTACTTTCCCAAATTTCCATATTCTAGAAGTATTTGCTAAGCATTTTAGCTCTCTTTTATTTTGGTTATTCTATTCTAAACTGTTTCTGATTACTTAAGTATTATCATTCTTTGCTTATGTAATTGAAATTCTGACATATTAGAATGGATCTGTTGATATATAGAGTAATCTTCACCTTTAGAAATTCTTATTCTATTCTCTTAGGATTTTCCAGATAAATAACTTGCTGAGAGATATGATAAAGGTAGGAGATGTAGTAGTGTTTATTGATGATGTGATGGTGGGAACAGAGATAGAGGAAAAACATAATAATATTATGAAAGAAGTACTAAGGAAAATAGCAAAAAATCATTTATTGTAAAACCAGAAAAATATGTGTAAAAGGTTAGAGAAGTCAGATTTTTAAAAGTAGTAATAGGACTAGATAAGTGTTGTGTTAACCACTAATCCAGATGGTCAATAGTATACTAAGTAAACTTATGAGTAAAGTATCTTGTGGAGATTATAAGAAAACTCAGTAAGGAGTCTCTCATATATTCCTATACTATATATATAATAAATACATAGTCTATGCTAGCAATAAATAACTCTATTATCAAGTCCATATATCAGCTATGAGTATACTATAAGGACAACATACCATAAACATGTAATATTTTTGAAAACATATTACATACTACCAAAACTAAGTTATGATCCCTAGATACTGGTAACTTTGTAATAAAGTCCACTAATATATGTTGTCATGATTTTTCTAGTACTGTATTTAGTCTCAATTTTCCTGCTGGAATCTCTACTTTATTCTTCATTCTTTAACACTGATTATATCTCTTTATGTATTGATTTATTTTCTTAGTAACTCCTAGCCACTAATAATTCCTAGTAATCAATTCTACTATCTTTTAGTGTTCTTTGTATTCTGCTATTGGTATATCATGATTTAACAAAATAATCTCTAATCTCAAACTTTCATTCTTCAGAACATATACTTTTCTTTTCTTCAATATGAACTCATCTTCAATCTACCACTTATTATTCCTTAATACTTTAATTTTTGTCTTCTTCATTTCTTCTACCATCTTTACCATCTCATCATCTTTTGTCTCTAATTTTTTAGTCTTTTCCATGATTTCTTCTTGATTTTCATTATTTCTTTCTATTCTTTTTGTCCAATCTGCTCTCCTACTCAAACTATCTACTTGTTTTATACTCTTGCTAGCTATATGCTTCAAGGCAAAATCAAATCTTGACAAATATAAGGCTCATCTAGCCTGTCTTTAATTCAACTTTTAAGCTTTTATAAATATAGGCTACTAGCCTCCACTTTTCATTTTCATATTTCATTAACAACACTCCTCACATAGCAAAGTCTGATGCATCTGCTTTCACTCTTAGGTTGTTAATGAAGAGAAGACTATATGCTCTTATGACTTCAGAGAGCTTTATTATAATTTCAGTTTTTATTTTCTCATTCTATTCTTTGTATTTTTAGACTAATGCATAAACTGTTATGAACTTAAGTCTTTCGAGTTAGACAAAAGAACAAACTCTTGTATTTGAGTAAACACAAGAGAACTTGATAGAGAGCCCTTTACAAAGTAGTCTACCTTATATACCTATTTAGATGGTCTGTGCTAGCTGCTATACACTCTACCCTAAATGACCATATGTTAAGTATGAGGTCAGCATGTGGTGTACATGCTATATGATGTTACTTCTTCTAGAACCTTCTATACTTTTCCACTATATCTTGTGATCTATGCTTGATCAACCCTAACCCTAAGTTCTATAAATAGAAAATATGAAAATAAATTGAAATAAAAATGAAAATAAGAAAGAAAAATAATAAAAAGCTAAGTTCACTTATGATTTTGATATAAACCATGAGTAGAGGGGAGTAAGAGAGAGAACTCTTATTTAAATACTCTTACTCAAGAGCAGTTTAGTTGCTATTTCTTGAATGAGTGTTATTAGTATCTTTCATCACTTTTGGGCAAGTTTTGGAGAGTTCTAGCAGCTTGAAAAAGACTGGTGAAAGATGGATAGTGTTGTGATAGGTTCTTAAGGAGCTATTTAATCTATTCACTAGATTTTCCAAAGGAGCTTGTTACATAGTATAAGGTTTACTGTTTAGGAGTATGCTAGTAAGAGAATGTGTTCACAAGCAGATGTTCTTCATTCATTTCTTTTCACAATCATTTTAATAATACTTTTCTGCATTCATGAGTACTCTTATGGAATTTTTATACATTCTTTTCTGCTATTATATTTTTGTTTTTATCTCTTTTGTATGTTTCTGACACTGATATTGTCCCCTCTGAATTCTTTACTATGTAGATAAGAGCTAATATTGCATAGTTCTTGTTATGCTCTAGCATAATCTCTGTTACTAATATTTTTCTCAGCACTTCTTCCACAATATCATCATATTCTTCCTTTGTCTCCATTCTTACTATCACATTATCAATAAACACTGCTATATCTCCTGCCTCTATTATATCTCTTAATAGATTATTTATTATTGTCTGGAAAGTTGCTGGTGAGTTTGTCAGTCCAAAGAACATTACTATCAGCTTGAAGGCATCCTCTGGTATCAAGAATGCTATTTTCTACTTATCTTCTTTCTTAATTTTCACATTATTATATCTCCACCTCAAGTCCATCTTCATAAATATCTTCTTCTTTTCTATGTTATCTATTAGATCTGAAATCAGGGGTAATAGATAATTGTTCTTGATTGTCCAACTGTTTAGATATCTATAGTCTTATACCATTCTTTTCTTTCCATCCTTCTTTGGTACAAAGAATACTAGTAATGTTTGTGGTAATTTTAATAGTTGAATATACCCCTTTCTTAGCTGATCTTTCACAAATTCCTGCATCTTCTCTCTTTTTATTCTTGACAATAGATATATCTTTCCCTTTTTTTAGAACAAATTCTTCTCTAAAATCTATAGCATGATCCCATATCTTTTTTATCAGCATCCTCTCTAACTTCTTCTTCTCAAACACCTTTAGATACTTATGAAGCCTTCTCAAAACCATCTCTTCTACTGTTCTAATCTCTATCAAGTCTTCTTATTCTTTCTGCTTTTCTTCTATTATTCTTGATATCTCCATTTCCTCTTTCATAGTTGGTTTCCTGAATTTTTCCTTCTTTTCTTTCTCTTTCTTCTTCTACTTCTACTATCCTTACTTTGTTTGCTTTATCTTCCACTGTTTCCCATATTTATCTAGACATCTCATTATTTTTACCTTCATCTTCCAATCAATTTCTAGATTGTGGTATGCCAGCCACAGCATCTCTAATATTATACTTGTTATGGAATGCTTAAACACTAACAATTCTATTTTTCTTTTCTTTTATTTTTCTGATTTTATATTAATTTTCTTTTCTCTTTTCTTTTATTTTTCTTTTGGATGATGAAGAGGCATGTGACACTGTAGTCACATGACAAGTCACATGATGTGACATCATAAGCCTAGAACATGATGAAAAGATCTAGAAGATGACATCAGGGCACATGTATACAACATGGTAGCCTTGAATAGGAAATGAGGCAGACATGAGGTTGTAGCATGGACATAAGGGTAGGTGTAATTATTAGTAGCACGGACCATGTGTACTTTGTATAAATAGGACTCTAATTAAGAAGAGGCTTCTTGTCAAGTTCTCTTGTGAACTACCCATATTATATTCACTTTTGAGATTTACTTACTTGTGTGATCATTTGTCATTGTGATAAGTGGTTGCCACAACAATACTCTATTTCTGTCCTCTTATCATATCTATCTCCATTGTCTTTTCATAATCTTTGAAAAATAGCTCTATCTTCACAGTATGTTCTATTGGTCCTTTATGATTAAAGATATCATCAATGTTCCTCATATATATTGGTCTCTCCAATTTCTTCTTCTTAAACTTGTTCTTTCTTGCAAACTCTGAGCTTATTACCAACTTTGTTGTACTGTTATCCAATAGTACCTCCACAACAATCTCTTCTTTATCATTCTTATCACAAATGAGCTACTCACTGGTTATGATACTTGAACTTAATGATGTTTCAGAGGTTCAGTATAAGGAGATAATGATAATAGATGATAAGTAGTATCAACAGGAATAATTGATGTAAATTGATGTTGTTAAGTCTGAGGTCTAATCTTCAGACACAGAAGTATATATACAAAAGAGTAATGGTCCATGTACAAGCTGTTGCTATCACATAATCAAAACTTGTACTTAATGGGAGCTATTATCTATTATAACAAATGTCAGGCTAATTTTAAAAAATAATTAATTATGTTACTATATTGATATACTTGTATCTCTATTAATACTTATTGCTATAAGATATACTATATATCATCAGAAACAGTTTGATGAGAACTTTCCAACACAAGTTTGATTGTGTGAATCCATCTAGTCATTCATGAGATATTAG
>Ga0157364_1006910_pt1 | contig 11714 bp, 1 predicted proteins | sample AttsexASBM2_FD_111476 | JGI IMG/M metagenome (GOLD analysis project Ga0157364, IMG submission 111476) | Fungus gardens microbial communities from leaf cutter ant in Ribeirão Preto, State of São Paulo, Brazil - Atta sexdens ASBM2 | ecosystem: Host-associated > Fungi > Mycelium > Unclassified ...
ATGCGATCATTTAAATTATATTGAAAGGATGATTTTGTTGAAATAAAATCTAAAAATTTAATTACAATAGATATAAATCTGAAAATAATTTTGTTTAGTTAAAATAATTATATTTAGTTAAAATAAATATATAGGACGCACAAACTGATTACTATGCCAAAACGTTTTGCAGCGTCGTCAACAATGTTGAAACAGTAATATTATATTATATACATAATATTATATTGACCAACAAAAACATTTTCAGATCTGTATTTTAGCTACAAATTTTTAGATAATTTCAGCAAAACCGTTTTTTCCGCGTATGCTTTATATACTCTTTAAATCTCGTGAAATAAAATCTCACTCGAAGACACTGAAAATTTAGTCTGTCTTGAAAAAAGAATGAAATAGGGCCATTCTTGTTCAAAAATAACAGATTTTTTACTCCTTTTAAAATGAGATTTACTCTTTTGGAATGAGATTCAATCCTTTGAAGTAATTTTATTCTAAAAAGAGTGAAAATCTGCCACTCTTAAACAAGAGTGATTGTATTTTCATTCTTTTTTCAAAACAGGCTAAATTTTCAGTCTTTTTGAGTGAGATTTCACTCTACGAGATTTAGAGAGTATATAAAAATACAACTGAAACTTATGGCAGGTGATTAATATTTATTAGTTTGCAAGAACATTATTATAATAATCATTCGTCGTTTTGAATCTCGTTAAATTCTTATTAATTCTTGCCTCATATCCCTTACCTTGTGTATACCGGTCAATCGAAGTTCCCTACATCTTTACAAGCCCTGTACTTTGTAGTATCCGTGTTAGAATCTGCATACGAGTCTCGCAATCAGCGGATGCAACGATTGGATGCACCTCGAAATATCTAATCGCCGGCTCGATCACCGTAGATCTCTCATATTTTGCCATCACGTAAATCACAGCCCCGAATTACTGCGATTGACAGTTCTAGATACGCTGACACGAGCGATGCTTCAGACACCCTGTAGTTGTATGAAAAATTCCGTCGTAATTAACCGCCATGGGTGATCCCCAACACAAGGTAATTGCTTCACGGAAGCGAGTAAGGCATTTTGTTATGGAACAGTCAGTCCAGAATCATAAAGAAATTAAAACTTAAACATTATTTACAAATTTTGAATTTTGTCGCTGGATCTAATCTTTTTTTTTCATGTAAAATACGATGACAAACAATACAACAAGATAATAATCGTTCTTTAACAATTATTGCTCGGAGATGTCGTTATTTCAGTTACATCGTATATTATATTTTTGAAAAGTTCGTCCTTTAGTCGTTGAGCACCATCAATTAAATGTGCGAAACCGCCTCGCGCGAAATATCTCTACATGGATCTGTGGTTCGCCTCCATGGACGGCGAATATAATAGTTGGTTGCACGCTCGAAGAATCTGATCTGATCCCGATCTTATACCCGTGGGTTCCTCTTCTTTCGTTGCAACTGACACGACCTGAAGATCGAATCGTTGGACGGACGGAATGATTTCAAAGGTCCCACCGGGATTTTCGAGTTAATTTTCTACAAATAAATTAACAGACGCTCGGAGTAGCAGACTCCAAGATTGTGGGAGCATTGTAAAGGACATGGGAATTTTCTTCAGGACATGGGAAAGTCTTCTTCTAAAGTCGATTTATTTATCATTTTTGTTTATTATTCTTCTAGCAGTCACATAAGAAATAATTTTATAATCAAAAAGTTACTTTGTTTAATTAATTGTTTTTTACATTATTAGATGTCAAAGTAGCAATAGTAACTCAATCCCTTAAATAACATTTTCAATTTATATATATATATATATATATATATATGTCAAATGTAAATAAATCCATTTCTATAGTTAAATTGCTTAATTAATTTTTAAATAAACAATGTCTCATATTAATGTATTTATTTAATAAATAATAAATTAAAATAATAAATTAAAGAGCCAGAAACATCTTAAATCGGTTACATCTCCTTAAATCAGTTACCTCCATTGTTTTAGTTGAATTAACGACATATTGAATAAGAGCAATGGTGACCTATAGAAATGAATAAAAATAATTCAAATTGAAATTATAATCTGACATTATAAATTTAACAGTGTACTGTTTAACAAACAAGAGAGTTTCGATATTCGTTAAAAACGTCGCTAAGTCAGATAACGCGATTATGCAATTATAACTAGACCACCGGGTCATTCGATTACTCTATCGGTTCCTCCCAGGTATGCAGGTCACTTCATTGCATGCGCCCCCGCCGAGGAGAAAGTCTTCCTCGTCACGATGTCGGCCCGCGAACTTCTTAGATACCAGTTATAGATTTTTCGACGATTCGATTGATTCTCATATCAGCCAACATGATCACGAAGTCACGATCGTGCTTAAGGAACGAAAAAATAATATAAGCGAAGTAAAGGTGCTGATACACCGTGTTGCTTTATTGCTAATTACTGAGTTTTCGAAAATATTCATATTTATCTTAAATTCTTGATTTTACAATCCAGCTTTGCAATGCGGATTTTATAATTGTAGCTTCTGCAATTTATATTACACTGAGAAAAATGTTTTGATTATATCAATAAAATATGAAATAATAGAATATATTTTAGTAAAATCAAACAAAATTCTAGTTATTGATTACTCGATATTTTTTACAATTAAAAATGTTTAATAGATTTAATTGTATAAGGATTTCAATCGTTAGTATTTTAAGTTGAACCTATAAAATTTCTAGTTATAGTATCGCTCAAAAAAGTTTCAATAAATGCTGTTGTTTGCAAAAAAAATAATTGCTTGCCAAATGCATTTATCTTGGATATTGATCCTTTTTATGTTTTAACCAAAGAAAAATATTGACATTCTATATTTTAATTTAATTCTTGTACAACGAAACGAAGAAAAAATAAGATAATACAAAACAGAGTAAGCAAATATTTAATCAAGGTTAAAAACACAAGTTGTGAACAAGTAATATGTTCCATTCTATTCTACAAACATCAGTTGTATATAGAGGAATAGAAGAAACAATCTCACAGTCTACAAAAATAAGAAACAGTGTGTCAGTGGTCAAATAAACATTGATTAACATGCTAGCGTTTACTTCATTGTAGTGCAAATTCTGAGTTCAAATATTATATTTTAAACGATAAGTTAGAACGAGACCACTATATATAAATAAATCAACATAATAAGTAAGAGAAGCGCCAACTATCGTTAAAGCAAGATGTTGGAATAATATTTCGAGGCGAATCGGATCACAAGGCGAATTGGATCAATGTAAATTTTCATGAGACAATTAGTCGATATTTTTCATTAATTTTATTATTTTTTGTTTCAAAGCTGTTTCTGGAACAAAAATTAATAAAATTAATCACAAATGTCAACTAACTGTCTCAAAATTTACATTAATCTGATTCGCCCTGTGATCCAATTCTCCTAGATCTATCTTACTTTAAATACATTTATTTCAGATATATAATTATCTTCGGACTTGAATATCAATCAACTAAAACAATAACAAATTTTAAATTGATCGTCGATGCTACAACTAGAATCGAGGTCCCAATTTCCAATCCTGACTGAAGTAATATTTTTCGCAATAAGTCTTTTATAAGTTCAAGATGCTAGTAATATCAAATCGACGACAATTAAATGTTAACAGAAAATATTATTTTGAGTTAATAAATATTTAAAATAAAATATGAAAATAATTTTTATATTTTTTGTTTGTTTATATTGCCATTTATTAAAACTTTAAACGTTTATACTTTTACATTCATCAGATGTCTCTTTCAATAAAAAGTTATGCTTGTCTATTAAATAAATTATTATCAAGAAATTTTGATATATATTTAACAGCAAGGAATGAATCATTCATCTAATAATTTAAAAAGAAATTTGATTTGTTTATTTTTCACCACATAGTTAAATCCATTAGATTTTCAATTTATGTAATCAGATTTTTTCCGATGTAGATAAAAAATTTTTTAAAAATAATTTCTTTTAAAATTTATGGCTGTAATCGAAAGAACTTCGATGCAATTACTTCAATCGATCGCGATGACATTTTGGTTGTTTTATACAGCTGATAAATTTTCCATTCCGCAGTCATTACGTGATTCGCTGAAAACATTATGAACATGAGGAATGTAACATCTCATAAAGAACTATGAGATTTTTTTTCAGCTAAAGTTTTGCTTTGACGCAATTAGACGAGATGATTCTCGCGCTCCTCTTGCAACATAATGTTATAGATCATAGATCATGATTATACGACTCTATGGATCATGGATCATGAATTATTCAGACATGAAAACAATAAGAAACTGCAAATTTTTGTCCAAAAAAGAAATTCCAAGCAAAAAGATAATGTCACAATTAGACATTTGCAACATATTTCAAAGTTGCTAATTTTTATTTTAATAGTTTTAATTTAAATAAGCAAAGAAGAATATTCGGTTAAAGCAGATGTTGGTGTATAATAATATTTTTGCATGAACGTTACAACTTCCAGCTCGAGCAAATTGTTCGCCGATTATTTGTCGATCTTGAAACTTGAAATACAGTCCTAAATTGAAGTTGGAATAATGTCACAAATTATATTGACAAACAATTTAATACTACTGATGCTAATGAGCTTCTTAAAATACTGTAAAGAATTTATTGCCATAAATATGGCCATATTAAACTTGGACCTCCTACATTCAGTGTCTTATCAATTCAACCACTGAAATATACGGTAATATTTATCGCAAAAACCAGTATATAAAACATATACTGATTATTCTTTTTTAAATGAATAAATAAATAAATTTAATTTCGATGACAGAATCTGAATTCGAAATCGACTGATGATTACATCAGGCATGAATATTCCGCAAATACATCGCAAATCCCAAAGTAATAAGCATGCGAACTTATTCCGAGCGAAATGTAAGACGATAGCGGGGGTATGAGGCACGTGTATGTGGAAAGCGACCTTGACATATAAGTACCCACCATGAACGCTCCTAAGAGAGCGCCTGGCCGCAGGCGAGAAGACGTAACCCGCGCCGAATTCAATTTTACTTTCATTCCGCGCGAGAGCGGAACGCTCCTCTCGGATACGCTACGAAAATTACTTTGACAATTCGAGGTGGAATGCCGTGCGACCGTCTTTTAAGGTGCTTGATTAACGCGAGAACGCAGCTGTTCCCTCCCGCATTCGCTTGCGCGACATTTAAAATTCTCGATCAACAATCGGCTTAGTATTCGCGAAATCACACAGTCGTTCTTCTTCACCAATGCGATTAGCGTGTTCACATTACAATCGCCATGACTATTCCGGATATGCCTGTGCTTTGGTGAAGAAGTTGTTTATATTTCGAGGAATAACATCCTGTTGTAGAAAAATCCAAAAGTCCCACACAGTCGATAAAATTTTCTGTCAAATTTACATGTTTTACGTATCTCAAACGATCCACCTATCCAATTTTGAATATCTTAGACAGTAACAAAAGCATTATATGTAAAAATTAATATAAAAAATATAATATTTGGATACAATTTAGAAACAAATTGTGAAAGCGGATTTTATCAATAAAATTAATACTTATAATTTATTTATTAAATTAACACATTTATCCTTTATTCATTTATCTTAATTAAATATACGTTTTAAAACTTACATTATTTATTTGTTCACTTATTCATAAATTGTGTTATTTTAACGCTAAAAAATGGTAACCATTAATTTAACATAAAACATTCAAATGACAATCATATTAAATTAATATTTAGATTAAATATTTAGATTAAAAATTCAAAAAGATGTTAATGATGATCTGTCTAATACAAGTATACCTAAAATGTTTTTCACAAGTTATATAATTTTCTCGGTAAGAGAACATTAAAAATGTTGAACAAATTATATTTGCAATTTTGATATGACAGAATAATGAGAGCACATATTATCATTAACCTCATAATTATTGCAGGCATCATCGCCGACGCAAATATGTTAACCGAGCGATGAATCATCCAAACAACATTTTTAAGCCGCAGCTTCGAACAGCCATTAGTTTACAGATAAAAAAAATAAAACGGCCAAGATCTTCAAGTATCGGTTCATCTTGGGTTAAGGTAGAAATACCACGTTGTAGGTAAAATTCATTAATCATTCATGACGATGTAGTAACCACGAGCGTATTTACGGAGTGGTTAACATAAATGTATATTTTATGTTTAAGTTTACCAGTCACTGGTGATATTTTAAAAAGCTATATTTAAAGATTAGAAAATCGGAACAAAATAGATATATGAATTGTAATAAAAACCGAAAATCGATAACAACGACACGTAACATTATTAACTGACTTATTTATTATATATATTTTGCGTGTATGCACATCAAACTAATAAATTGTCGATAATCTCGACGTGTTCAAAATAAAAATTTAAAAATATAGACACTGACTGCCACTGATGAAAATTTAAAAATATATAGACACTTTGACTGCCACTGATGAAAATTTCTTAACTTCCAAAGACTCATTAAAAATTAATCAAACTCTGAAGAAAACTGTAGGAGCTTATTTATGAAAATAGTTAGATTGACGCCAGACAATATAATATTTGCATTCCTTTTCTTATTAATTTAAATAATAATAATAAAAACGTCGTTTTATAATTGTAAAAAATCGAAAGAGAGAAAATTAATTATTGCAAATTAATTAAAATTCTAAAAATTCTTGTTAAATATAATTGATAAAAAACATAGTAATAGTTTTTTTCAAGTTTAACAGATCTGAATATAAAAAATTAAAAAATTATTAGAAATTTATGTAATACCATAGGTTGTTATTATAAAATCTAACTCTCGTCTGATAGATCTAATCAACTTTGGCATCAACTTTGAAAAGATATTTAAGCAATCGATTAAAAGAGCAATTTAAAAAAAACAATTAAATCTTCACGATATTTTATAGATACGGTAAACATTTATTTATTTATTTTAGCATTTAAATTTATTGACTTGCGGGATGGCGTATTATAATATTATGTATTAGAAAACAAGTTGTAGAAACAAACGAAGCTGCCGTCAACAGACCTAGATAGCGGTGGACAAAGGATGAAGGATCCGCTCGAACGGAGAAGAGATGCGCGGCAATGCATCGCATCGAGAGACTCGACATAAGTCGAAATATCATCTGGTAGAGACGCGCATTGCTAAGCTGCAGCCTTATAAGTACGATGTTGGATAGTTGTCGCAATACAGAGGCACGTCTTCACGCCGGCTGTTCCTAAGGCCGCGTCGAAAAGGAAAGGTTGCACGCGGATGCGCCTACCAGCTCTTCTGTCCCGAGGAATGCGCGCTTGAATGGAAGTCGGCTGCGAAAGACATTCGCGAGAAAAGGAGAAAGACAGAAATTGACAGAATGAAGAGCAAGAAGAGAACGGGCGACCATGTGGAGTCGTACGACTGCGTGAATGGACAAGGCAAACGTATGTACAAGAAGTCGTGCATAACCGATCGGTTTCGAATGGATAAAACGAAACATGAAACCCCCCCATCGCCCACTCTCGTATCGTACACATTTAGTAACACAGACTGTTTGATCCTTGTCCAGTCACAATCGATGTTGGCTATAATTGTAACATTTATTATATAAATAATTTTTTAAATAATTTTTTAAATAATTTATATACTTATTAAAAAATATAATGATAGTAATTATATTGGATTATCCGGAAAGTTCGTGCCGATGTTGAAGGAAAATTGAAACGCAGAAAATTTTAATTTTAATATACATTTATTAAATTATATAGGTTAGTCGGCACGAACTTTTCGGACAACCCACTATATGTAAATGACAACTATGCGAGTTTTATGTAGAATTAGGCTACATTCCAAAATGTAGGAGTTTCCTCTCCGAGGTTTTGCTCGAAATATATAGTATACATATTGTAATATATATTATATCATATCAAGTTCCTCGAAAAGGTTGTTTTAGAATATAATTTTAATATACATTGAAAAAACTATTATACAGTTTCGATAACTAAGTTAACATTTTTTTATCTACATTGTTCTCTATTAGTCACTGACATTATACATAAGCTTGAAATAAAGAATAATTTACAGCAATCATTTACAGCAAATGCCACAAATCAAATTTAATCATTTTTTAAATTAAAATTTTAAATAATAGTTATAATAAAATGTCTAATATTTTTGGCTATCATTAACTCTATATATAAAAACTAATATGGTTGTTACCTTTGTAATTGCTACTTCTATGTCTTTTACTTATCAATGTGAATATTTTAAAAATTATGTATAGTTACATTTAGAAAAAATATCTAAATATTATAAATATCTAGATGTCTAAATAATCTTAAAACTGTTAAATCTAAAACAAATTAATATATCCAAATTGCTAGTGTCATTAAAATTAAAAGATTTTTCGAACAATCTATAAACTTTTCTCTTTCAGCGTGCGAGCGACATTCGTTTAACTGCAATACAAATTATCCGTTTACATCGATGCAGAAGAAACTAAGTACCTGGTGCCGAAGTGCCTGCGTTTATCGCTGACATTTCGACTAATGATCAATAACTTCGTGCGCCGTTGTTCATTTCGTGAACCCATTGGAGTGAGCTTGTTCGTGCGAGAAACGCGACACCGGAAATCGACAGGCGAATACTCGATTAATAAAGCGAAATCACATGACAAACCCGCGGTCACAAAGCAAATTAAACATAAAATAATCTTTGTAACTTTTCAGTATATCATTGTATGCTATTTCTTCAAAATAACTCGTTTTGTATAAAGAAAAAAAAAGGAAACGTTTAAAATTAGCCTTGCAGATTCACACAGCTGGAACCTATAGATCGCTTTGTAAATCCCGATTGCGAGAACGCAAATTGCTTGCGATGAAAATTTAAGCTTCCTGATTGGCTGGAAAAAAGCAGTTAATGCTAATTTAATTATATTGTTCAAAAAAATTATGAAAAAACATCTACGCGATTGTAATTCTCATCGATTAGATAATATATATATATATATACATGCGCGCGCGCGGTAAGAGCGTAAAATAGCCGATAGTGATGCAATTATATTTGATCATTCTATACGTTCCTATATCTACGTTCTCGTCGAGAGACAAGATAATGCTCGGACGATTGCATCAGTGACCGTCATCGTATGCTGAAGTATTATCCGTTTATACGCGTGTACATATAACCTTTCGGATGTACACACATATAGCCGAGATTTTGATATTTCAGGCATCATTTAGTGAAATCCTTACGCAAGTTTAACATACGGAGTATATTATTGCGTGCTCAATGATTGACGCGAGTATATGAAAGCGTATAATATTACTTAATATCTTAACGTATTATTTAATACTCCAATGGCAAGTTTAAAAAATTTTTATAAGAAGTGTGTCTCAAAATTTCCAATACAGTTAAAATTATTCTAATTTTAGATATTATATAAGATATATTTTAATTTACTATATTTATTATTTTTTATATATTTTACAAAAAATACATTATAAACTTTTTTTATAAATACCTAAAAAAATAAATGTAACGATATTTCAATAAAATATTTAAAAATTATCAAAATTCTTAATTAAACGGACCGAATAACGTTTTCTCTTAATTCATAAATATTAATGTCGTAAGTTGCTAAAATACAATCAATTAGGTGATAAAATTAAATACGGTCCGAGAAAATGTTCGGTCAAGATGCGAATTATATTCGATTAAAGTGTGCTTCATTGAAAAAAATATTCAACGCTTAATTTGGTACATCCTCAGACAATTTTTTATCAGAGACTGTCGACCAAAAACGAGGAGAAAAAGTGTTACACGTGGTAACGAGACACGCGTGCGACTCGAATTCCTCTTAATCACCAATTAAAATATTCGGTGAGAGTGCTGTCGTTAACAATCACTTCGATAGCTTCTTCTGTAGCTTTTGATATCAACGCGCGATTACGGAAAAATTTCAATGTCACAGAGAGATGGAAGTCGTACTGTATTAAGTAATCCAATAAAATGTGAATAAATTTAAGACTAATAAAAATAATGCTTCTTAGTCATATTTCTTTCGTTAAAACTTTCTCTTCTTCCTATTATCTCTTTTTACAACAAAGACGATTTTATCTTTTTGAGAATTCCCGAATCAAATATAATCCTCAATTCCAAGTATGAGAAAACACCAAATTTACATAATTCATAGAATTTTCTTTACCTCGGGACAAATTAAAGAATTTTAGAAAATATCCAATTTATTAATTCTCCATTATTCAACGCGTGGTTTGTAGAATGGGATATGCATATAAATTTACATTGAAATATTTAAGCACTAAGATAATCCGCTTTGACCGAAAATAGGATTATTTCTCTTAACCTCTTCATGCAGCAGTGTATATTGTAATGTACATCAAATTTAAAGACATTATCTATTAAAATTATTTAATTCCATCGACATCATCTGAGATCAGTCTGTACATAATATGTACGTTGGCAAAATAGTCAAAATTTTGGAAAAAAATCATTGTTTAATATGAATTACTTATTAAATGTTTTTGAAATGAATTTAAAAAAATTTAATAGTTCTAATAAAATCAGATCTGAAGGGGTTAATCTATTATTTAAATAAAAACGATAGAATTTCAATGTATTCGATCTATTTGTTTGTGTGCATGAAAGACATCGAGGAATACTCAAATGACTTGCACGTGAGAGTATCATCCAGAATGACGAGCCTTATAAGTCGCAAGAGATTTGTTCTTTATGACTAAACCAGTACATTTGTATGTAAAATAAAACAGATATCCGCATATTTGAAGTTTAACGAAAGTAAAAGTTTTTAGGAAGTTTTACTGCAGTTCAGTGCAGCGACAAAAAACATATCTAATATTTCACGGAGAACCAGCCTCATTCTTAAAAAATATCGCATACGAAAATATTTATAGGAAAATCTACAATATACGTAAAGTATAGTATAATGTTTTCGTACATTTTCATATGTCATAATTTTCAGAGAAGAATAATACGATCCTAAATATCAATCTTAAAGATGCGGTCGATTATGGCATCGCCGAAATGCGCGAAAATCAGGGACGTGATACGGCGATTACACAGATACCTCCTAAAATAAGGCGAAATACTCCATAATTTTCCCGTCATCGCAATAGTCGCAACAGCGAGAAGACATGGCGATCGTACCATAAATACAGCAAGATAGAAAGCAAGGTAGAAAGAAAAGTAGGCGATGTGGCGATATACCCGTATCAGGATGACATTCGATCTGTCAAGTGAATAAAAATGAGGTGCATCGTCCGCGATATTGGTCAGCGAGAGATGCGTAGCCCGGAGTTGCAGCAGGTTTTATCGATTGTAGCCCTTAAGCTACCTCCTCCCCCTCCCTCCCTTATCTCGCGTTGTACGTGTGTGCAATGAGTAACGAGACATCTTACAAGGTACGCGTATAAAAATGCAAAATGAAGCTGCGAATTTAAATTGCAAGTACATTTTGTTAAATATAAAGAGAGTTGATAGTTTATCGTCTAATACCCAATTTCTTCACTTCCAGATAAATTGCGGATAACTTTATCCAGGAGAATTTCCTGGATAAAGTTATTCAAAGGTGAAGAAATTGAACATAAATAAATCATCAATGTATGGATGTATAGTACACTTCGCGCGTGTGATTC
>Ga0157364_1006912_pt1 | contig 11712 bp, 5 predicted proteins | sample AttsexASBM2_FD_111476 | JGI IMG/M metagenome (GOLD analysis project Ga0157364, IMG submission 111476) | Fungus gardens microbial communities from leaf cutter ant in Ribeirão Preto, State of São Paulo, Brazil - Atta sexdens ASBM2 | ecosystem: Host-associated > Fungi > Mycelium > Unclassified ...
ATGTTTCTATGGGGTTATGTTGACAGATGCCCAAGTTTATTGTATGACGTCTATGATCTATTTATTTTGACCACCACTTACCGCTAAAGCCATCTATAGGAAAACGGCGGAAGCAAAGTTGTATACCTAAGCATCTACACAAAATCAATCTTAAGAAATGATAGATAAATTCATGCGCAAATGCAAGTCAAAACACAAGGAAAGAACTGAACAAGAAAACGATCGAAACGAATTTCACGCGAATGCTTAGTTGTATCGGAAGAAATCGGAAGGGATGAAGACTCACAGAAATTACAAAATTATTGCGTTTAGAGCATTTGGGTTACCAGGAAAAAACAAATATAATAAAACTTATAACTGATAGTCAGGACAGATTTCACATCCTTGGAGAGAAGCTGTCAGCAACAAATATATTACAACTATCCACAATGGATGATCGACCTATAATTACAATATAGATTCCCATAAATTCAGAAAGAAGAAATAAATAGGCAGGTAGAAGAACTGTTAGAAAGAGGGATCGTAAAACCTTCTCAGTTACGCCTATATGGATAGTTCCCAAAAAGGAAGACACAAAAAGAAACAAATGATGGAGAATAGTATTAGATTTTCGAGCCTTAAACGAAAAAATCGAAGACGCATACCCGATATCTAATATTATCGACATTTTGACAATTAGATGGTCAATTAGACGGAGCACAATATTTTTCAGTGTGCGACTTAGCATCCGAATTTCATCAAATAAGGATGGATCCTACAGATAGTCATAAAACTGCATTTACAACTCCTTTCGGTTGAATTTCATCGAATTTATGAATTTGATCGAATGCGTTTCGGATTAAAAGGTACACCCATCACTTTTCAACGATTAATGGATTTAGTACTATCAGGATTGCAAGGCGAAAAATTATTTGTGTATATAGATGACATTGTGTATATGATGACATCTACGCTGCCTCATTAGAAGAACACGAAAGGAAATTTGTTGATGGTTACACAAGGCTGATTTAAAATTGCAATCCGACAAATTCAAATTCTTGAAAACTGAAGTTATTTAGGGCATGTAATTAGTAAAGACGGAGTTAAACCCGATCCAAAGAAATTAGAGGCTTTAAAGCAATTTTTAAGGCCGAAAAATATCAAACAATTTCTTAGATTAGCTAGATATTATCGACAATTTATACCAAATTTTTCGAAATTAACCAAACCCCTCATCAATTTGTTAAAAAACGATACTAAATTGAATGGACAATGGATCAAGAAGAATCCTTCCAAGCATTAAAAGAGAAATTGTGCGAAGAACCTGTCTTACAATTCCCCGACTTTTCTAAACTTTTTACATTAACTACTGATGCTTCCGGAATAGCAATTGGAAGCATCTTATCACAAGAAGAAATAAATAAAGATCGACCGATATGTTTCGCGAACTCTAACGAAATAAAATACGATACTTATGAGAAAAAAGTTTTAGCCATAGTGTATTGCATTAAGCATTTTAGATTTTATTTATATGGACGGAAATTTATTTTAGTTACAGACCACAAATCTTTTCTCTGGTTTAAAAATGCACAGGACGCAAACATGCGAATACTACGATGGAAATGAAAATTGCTGAATACAATGTAGTATACAAAACGATGTAGTATACAAAACAAGTAAGACTAATGTAAATGCCAATGCATTATCACGAAATCCGGTAGACCTTGAAGAAGCGAACTGCAATATAATCATCATAAGCCTTTGAACCCTAATGATCCAAAAGATGCAGAAATGATTTCTAAAATGCTGAAAAATCAGATAAAGACGAAGATTTTAAATTATATTTGATAGATGACGAACCACTTGAAGACTTATGTATCAATGTTAATAACGATTTAAACATGTGTTTATTTTAAAACATGTTACGTATGTAACATAATAATAATAAATATAAAAATTATTAACTATTAATAATTAAATTTTTTTTTTCGTCAAGTACTTTTCCAAAGCATGATGGCATTATAAATGTATTAATTGAAAAACCAATCCAGTAAACGAAAATTGAATTGATTGAAATGAATTGAAACGGATTCAGAAATATTGATTCACGAATGTTAAAATAAATGTTTTTCAATCCTGAATACATTTTCATTCATTTATAGGAATTGTATGAAGCATATTTCTTATGCCTTTCAATCTAAATAAGATTAGCTTTTTCTGTGCATTGTGAATACTGTTCAATTCAAAATTTTGAATAGAAAATGCAATTTTTCAATCCAATTGAATCTAATTGAATCCAATTGAATCCAATTAAAAAAAAAGTATTCGCTATTTAAAATACGCATTCAGATAGAAAAAAATTTCAATTCATTTTAATCCATTCTCGTTTACTGAGACTATCTCCAAGGAAAAAGCATGGTAATTTATTATTGCTTCCAGGAAGATTTGGAAGTTCCTTTTGAAAGATTCAATGTTTCCTCTTGCAGTGCTAAATGAATATTAGAAGATGTATATAAATATATCGCTATTTCTGCTTTAACATTTCGCTCGCATGTTATTTTTATTCGTAGATTGAGGACCAAGGATTTTGTGTCCACGGCAGCGATAAGTCATTTAGAAATGTGAATTCGTATCAGCTCGTTTTTTAATAAACTCAAAGATACAAATACGTCTTATCTCTTCGGAGTCTCATCTTCACAATCTAATTCCCTCGTTTTTCCTTGTGAGAACATTCGCACGTCTTGACAACCTTCTCGAACCTTCCTCCTTTCGAAACACAATATTATTCCGCAAGTCATTCGCCCTTATCTTAATGTTTATACTTTATGATTCGTTTCAAATCGCCGAAGATAATAATTAATAATTATTAGTTACTATTTTGTACATGCATTTTCTAATCCTCCTCGGTACGATGCGAGAAAAGAATTTTCTCGGCCTGTTAAAACAACAGAGGCATTTAAATGCCTCTATTTCGGCGAACTATTGTATGCATAGGTAATATTATCTGCGTGTAACGGCCCGTCTGTCGCAATACTGTATGCGTGCCTTTCTACGAAATACAACGCATTCGCGTCTTCCATATAATTGTGGCGATAATTGTCACCACACTGCCATACGAGCTATATCGATTAATGTGAACATATATTTATGCACATGCAGCCATACTACACTAAATATCTTCTTATAGTTATGTGTAGAATAAGCTCCCGGAGTTTAACGAAGCTTGTATCTGTACATGCTTTCCATCGAATGTAATTAAGAAAATTCCAATCTTCCAGAAAACCAACACAAATACTTTTCCATTTCTCTTCTGTTGGTAAACAGAAGTAGACACACTTTCATTATGACTGGACAAGTTTCATGGATAATTTTCCGGACAGTCTCTCCGTATCTAAAAATCAATGCGATAGACAATATTTGATCTCCAATTGCTAAATATCTGAAAAAAAATATATGAATAGAAAAAGTACTATTGTAAAACATTTATAAAATAATACTGTTTTACACATCTTATTCTTTAATTTAACAATGTGTAATAAAAAAAAGCAAGTACCTTAGAGTTATAGTTAACTGTTGCTCTGAACTGAATGCTTAATTGCTAAATTTTATCAAAAAAAGTTTTGTTAAGTGCAGTAGAAGGTTAAAAGTTTCCCTTTTCAAAGTTTCCTTCTCTTTTTACATAAATCGGAAAAATATATCTTTATCATTATACTTTAATTCCTGGAAAAGATGTTTATAATTGCTGAATATACGTTACGAACATTATTACGAATTCATCGTAATAATGAATATCAAATGTTGGATGTCATACGTAATGTGTCCTATATTTCAAGTATACTGGGTCATTCGAAGCGACCTCGAGAAACAAAACGAACAATATTTTTATGTCCTATTGAGTGGAATAAGCGGAAGCGGAACACGCGGAATAATATAAAATCATATTTTTTATGTTATTTACAATACTTATAATAATAAATAGCATTTTAATGTAAAAATATAATAATGTATATAACAAACTGATATTAGAACTTCTTTAGCATAAAATATTTTGAATATAATCGTAAAACTATCTCATAATTGGCTGAAACTTCTGCATTTACTGCTTAATATAAGAGAAAGAACATAAACCAAATCGTAGGCTGCTGATTAATATTTACATTCAATTTACTCTGTTACTTAATCATCGAATCATTAATATTCTGCTACTGTGTATTTATATTAATGAAAAAGACAAAAAACAGTATGTAATCAATTACATTATATCCCAACAAACGAGAATGAATTAAAATTTTTTTAATGCGTACTTTAAATTCATGAAAATGGATTGAATGCATTGAAATGGATTAGATCCGAGCTGAGTATATAATATATAATAGTTTAATATTCGAAAAAAAAACATTCACATTTAAGGGTTACAACAAATTTTATTTTTAAGACATTTATAATAATTATACTTGAAATTAATTACTTCAAATTGATATTAAAAAACGCACCTAGTGGGATTCAAACCTGAGATCTCTGAATTATGAATCTTCTACGTTACCCACTACACCTTCTCCAATTGGTAAATGTTATTCTCTACTTTAATTACAACTAGCTAAACTAGTAAATTATATATATATAAATATAATAAAAATATCATTTAACAGATATAATAGATATAATAGAATATAAACAATTTACATTACTACCTAGCAAACGAGAATGGATTGAATCCCACCTTTGCCTCTCTGGATCAAGACTCGGATGACCCCGGAAAGGCATTTATTAAAACACTAGGAAAGAGAGAAGGATGCGGATCCTCGAGTCATAGAAGACTATGCGATCATCACGCTTGAATTGAAATGTGAAAGTGAGAACGAAATCGGATCTGCTCATCGCTATGGGATGTGTCCAGCATATCGACGCGAAGATAATGCCAGCAATACCTGGCATACTGCGAACACACAGCTAAACTAACTATAATAATATAAACTTATATTCATTATATGATGATTACACTAAAATATTTTATAATTATATCATACATATATTCTTTATCTTGTATATCTTCACTCATGTGCTATTATTATAATTATAAAAAAAAAAACCTTTTTATGAAAAGCTCTTGATTCCAGCTAGATTCTGATATCAAAAATAGATTCTATTTTTAAAAATCAGTTTGACCTTGATCTGACTTTAGCGATCCATCCAAGATCAAATGGATGTAATCAGTGAATAAATCTTTTGAAACCTTACAACTTTTATCTGAAACACTTTTTTCTAATGCTTAATTTTCGAGATATTTCGCCGTCTCAATACTTTTTATATACTCTGTATATATCTACATATATATATATATATATGTGTATGTCCAGACTCCACAGTTCTTTTCTTCGATTAGAATTTTCGTCATCACCATAAAAGTTATTAACAAATAATATCAGTAAATCATCTGTTTCTACCATAGGAAGTTACAATAGTGACGAGCCGAATAACATTCGCCTTTTCAGACTAATAATCCATTCGGGACGAAATTGTTGTATTAAATATTTGAATCAAATGCCAAATAGACGAACTTTATCTCGAGGAACAGAAGATATAGATTAAGAATTACAAACTGAAACAGCAGTTGTCTGTAATAAATGACATATGTGGCTCTAAATTATTGAGCATCCGGCAAATGGTCGATGATGGAAGTTGTTTTAAACAGTATTCACAACCTTTAATCCTAAATTAGACCTGTAATACATACGGGAGGCTTGGACGCGTCACTACTAACTCGCGAATATAAAAAGAAGACTCTTCACGAACAATCAGTCAGTCAAAACTCAGTTACAAAACGTCACTCTGACTGTTAAATTTATAGTATCAAATTAAAATCAATTTGAGTTATTTTTAACTCCTCTAAGTCACTGCCTCTATTTAAAAAATGGTTAATTTAACTAAAACAATAGAATTAAATTTAATTCAGAAAGTGTATTAAATTTAACTCAAATTTAGTTCATTATTCATTAGATGCATAGGTTAACTCTCTGACTTAGTAAAAAGCAACTCAATATCGTGTTTTAATTTACTAATATTTCCAACCTAACATATGTCGAAAACTACTTAGATTTAGATTAAATATTAAATATTCTTATCATTATTGTGAGCACATACTGATTAAATTAGGTTCTTATTCTAGTTATATTTACATAAATCCGGTTCCATCACTGTAAGATTAACTTTAATCTCAGTTCAATTTACTCTTTATCTTTTTCTAAGAATTAAAAAAAGATAAAGAGAGCAAATTGAACATTAAAGTTAATCTTCATATGATAATAGAATCAGACCTAAGTAAATATAATTATAATAGAATATGATATATCTAATTTAACTATCAGTATATGGCTCACAATAACGATAAGACTTAAATAATAAATTAAACCGAGGTTACTATTAAATACTTAATGGAACTTTAATAAATCATACAAGCACATTTTAAATATAAAGCGGTATTATCATGAATATATAATTTATTTCTTAGAATTATACGAAACAAGAAAAAAAGAATCTTATTAAGAGAGTATAAAATTTTATTTATTATTAAGAGAGTATAAAAACAGTAAAATTAAAAATTATAGTTTTTCGGATTGTATGCGCACTATACATCTTTAGTTGTGAACATACTTTGTTTCGTGAACATATATAAATTTTCGTCAGTAAATGATTTATGTACCCAATAAGACCAAGTGTTTCAAATAGATGACAATAAAAATACACAGTACCAGACGAAGATACAATTTAAATTATAACATCAAACAGTGGTAAATTTTCATTATGTGAAAATGAAATTAATAAAACTTTATCAGCTCTGTATATTCTATTCTGAACTGTGGCTGATTTTACAATTACAATTATTGAATCAGTTAAGTCTTTGTATCAAGTGTTTCTAAAAAAAGTTAGTGATCTTTTTAATAAAGCCACTTTTTTAATAGTAGTGCATTGTAACTCCACCATATTTGCAGATTCTGCAAAACACTTGATTTTCCATAAAATTGCAGCTTGTTTTATTTGATTCTTATATGCAAGTATTATCTATTAGAATCTTGTTATCTATAAGTAAAGGCAATATTTTAATTAAGCACATTTGAATTGCGCTTTGTCCCTCGAACTACTAGGCTTCAATTGTACTTTTGTTAATACAGTTAGTTTATTCTTAATATCACAAAAATCATAATCGAAATTTTTCAAGCGAGCATTTAACAAAGACAAAGTAAAAGAACTTGTCATTCAGTATAAAAATAAGTCTTAAATTGTCTTAAAATAAGTCGCAATTCTAACGATTCCCAACTTTCAAATATATTATGCATACAAACATAGTTTTTCATAACGTACCAATAACTTAGTACCCATAACCTAATACATTAAGGCAACAGCTGTCATTTATTCCAGTTTCAGAAACTGTCTTAACTCCATCCATTTAACACATCGGCTAGTTGTTTTTCGTAATTTTGTGATGTCCTTGCAAATTTTGCAGAAGTTTCTATAGTACAGTCTTCATATTGTTTTTATGTAAGGTACAAAATCTACAACAATAATTACCAGTAAAACTTTTCACCAAACCGAACAATTTCTGAAGTCCTAAATTATTTCCAGTAAATTGCCATAAAATTTCAAATTATGTTCAGAACCGCCATTTTCATAAATTGTTATGCCATGTGTTTTTAACTCTTCTAATTGTCTAATAAGAGGCTGCAAAATTTGTTTATAATCATATTTTGTTTATTATTATATATTTTTTCACGTCAACTGCATAATGTATATTACAAAGAAAAATATTTTCAAGAGAAGACGCATGTATAAATCCTTTACTATAAAATAAATAAGGCCAAGTTTATGAACTCCTTCAGCTTTTGAAAGGATTTGTAACTTCAACATCTATGTAAAACTCTAATGTTATTACATTATCATCAGTGGGCAAAATTTCATGATTTCTATAATAAGTACCTTGTTGGATAATTAATCATTTCATTATTATTTCATTTTTAGCTCTTTGTTTATATATTGCTTTACATTGTTCAAAATACCATTGAAAGAAAAAAATTTTGTAAAGTAGTATTTTGTGAATTCTTTTAACGGAATTTGTTGAAATGTTTCTTTCACTTAGATGCATTGACATGCCTGACTTATATCTACTTTCATAATGTACTCCTTTTCATAATATACTCCTAATTCAATTTCCACTGGTGCTACATAAGTTGGCCAATTTTTGCTAAGTAGAGTTTTCTTTTAATCATTGTTGCATTGTTTGAAGAACATCTTGATTGATTTTTATATTTTGTCCAGAACGCTTTATCATTATCTTTTTATTGTAGTCATCAGATGCTTTTGTCTTGCATGATCTTATTCCAAATGCTGCTTTATCTCCGGAACTAAGACGTTTCCTTCAGTTTCTGATTCGATCTTCTATAAATCCAGATGACGCATTTCCGTTCCATCCTTCGTAGGAAGACACTGTTCCTATATAATAATAAATATATTATATAAATAAATATAAATTTTAATTCAGTGACTAAAATAAATTAAAAATTTATAAATTTTATGTCATTTACATGGCCTCTTCCCTCATGACCTTTCAAAAATGGAAATTCTTTTATAATTAGCTGTGCCAAACGAGCTTTTCGCATTGTATTGGGAAAAGGCCCATATTTATCAGTCAATGCCGAAACAGTCAATTAATTCGTTGCTTGTCACATCAGTCAATTTGTTTTTTTCTATTAGCAAGGATAAAATGTTCGGATATTTGTTTTGCAATATTTGTTTCGGATCAAGATCAACTAAATTCAAAGATTTATGTGCACAAGGAGTACAAGAATGATCGGAGTACAAGAATGATAATAAATTGACACTTGATTCAGATGCACTTATTTAATCGATATTATCATTGAAAGCAATAGAATCAGATATCGAGGATAAATCCAATTCGAATAACACGTCTGTTTGTAATAATTTGTATTCAGCTAATAGTTTTGCAAATTTTAATCGGACCAGCTAGTGGAATAAGAATCTTTATTATATTATTTCATGTCTTATAATTTAAACAATTCTTGATCAATCTGTTCTCCCTTAAGAGAATTTAATTTATAAAAATAGCATAATTAAAAAGCTTTAATTATTATAATTAAAAATTTTCATTTTTAATTTTCTGTTATACATCGCGTGCGTTCTGTTTTTACATACGTTGTAAGCATCAGTTCATTGTTATTATCTATCTAAATATTAAACAAGAATAAATGATGCTTACAAGCGCTGTAAGCACAAAACGGAACGCATATATAGCTAATCCGATGATGTAAATCAAACTTTGGGAATGTTTGCAATAATAAAAAATTCCTTTAATAGTAATATTAAAGAAATTATTAATTTGCATTAATACAATATAATAAATACAATATAATAAATACTGATATATTTTAACTTACGACGAAAATTATCTATAAAATCTCCAAATCTCTATTCTTGGAGTTTTTTCTACATCCATGATATTGGCCTCAGTTATTATCTCCAAAACCATTTGAATGAAAAGAACGCGGACATGGATACTAACTACGGCGCAATAAATTAAGAGTGTTCGTTCATATTGCACAAGCACGGACTTATTCACACAGATCGACGTTTAGCTTGCTATGGAATGTAATGATGCGAGTATGCTATAACAAATATTATATATTTATTGGTATAATATAAAGAATAAAAATAGAATATTTTTTGATACAAATAAATTTGATACAAATAAATAAATTTATGTTAGGTTATGGAACGATACTCAGGGAACAATATGTCCAAAATGCGAACATAAGACGTCTTTAAGATGTTTTATATTATATATCGGCATTTTGAATATATTGTTCTCTGGATATATCATTAATATACTGTTTTGTGTCGTTTTTCGTTCGCTGTAGCCAATAAAGAGTGCTTTCCATTTGATGATAAATCGACACAAGTCGACACAAACGGCGTTTTATCCTTCCTGACATTCAGAGAGTGACAAAGATAGAACGACACTTACGTAGACTTATGTTAATTTATGTCATCAAATGGAAAGCACCCAAAGAAAATTTATTTTTACTTACTATAAAGAAAAATAATATTAGGTGTGGGAAAAAGTTCGTGATGTTTTTTTAATGCCCTCTAATGGGAAAAACGCCACGAATTTTTTCCCATACCTAATATTTCCTCCTCTTTTCCTCTTCTCTTCGAATTTCTATTTACTAGAAATTACTATCACAAATAGCACTTTATTTACAATTAGACGATTTTTGATGTACACAACGTGTTTATTTGGCGGTATTTCTTACACAGCAGTTTTATCACCAATAATAACTTTATGGCAATTTATGACGCTTCACCGTTATTCATATTTTATTAACTGTTGGATGCAATGATGACGAAATATGTAAAACCAACGAAGAAAAATAGATACAAAGAAGAACTACATCCGTGTGCGATCAGCGCCGCCGCACCGCGTTGAGAAGCGTTATATCAATGTGACCTTCATATTCTTTTCGACACAGTTATACTTTCAAATAAGCAATTCAACCACATAAATTAAATTGATTAGATTTTTTTTTTTAACTATGTGTTTTGTGTCAAAGTAGTACGTTTTGACACAATATAGGTTAAAAATAACAAAATATTATTTAACTCACGGAATTTGTGTTTTTAAATTTGATCTTTTTAAATTTAACAGATGCCAGTCCGCTACCAATCAAAATTCAACCACGAACCTTTGCCGCTCCGCTACCAGTAAAATTTCAAATACGACACTCTTTACTAGTCCGCGATCAGTTCTATCAACCAACTTTAATTGTGATCCGGTGAGCGGCACGGTCTCCAGTGTCTCCAAATCATTTGGGTTCACAGCACATTCAACCACCTACAATCAGAGATCACTAAGATCGATCCTCCGGCAGTCATCCTCGAAAAGCCGAAACTTGCAGAGTAACAGTAAATCCCTCCTTTCAATTACTTCGGAAATCTTACCAGATCACTCTCTAGAAAAAATCTTAAACAATTCCCTTTTCAGCCTCTGCACTCTTAATTTTTCGTTTCCATAATTCATCTATCGTCCTTATTCTTCCACATTCATCGATTTCTTCAATGAAATCTGTATCCTTTACTTAAAAATCCGTCTAATCCGCGAACTTCACTCTCTCATTATTTCCCTTCCTTTTTTTCTATGCAGAGTTTAACAATAAAAGTTTTTTTATTTTAAATTGTAGTGATTGGCCACATACATGCCTTTCCCGTGCAGCTAAACACTTACACACTCAACGCCGCAAGATGGTTCGGCGGCTTCTAGACAAAACTTATCAAGCATATTTCAATAATATAAATAATGATAACGACAATAGTATTCATCCAATAGGAAGCCCTCCTTCTCGATCTCCTTCCCTTGCTGAATCAATCTCGTCACGTTAACACAACGAATGACATTCCTCTTTCTTCTCGTCAGGCTTCTCCTGTTGATTCAACGTCAAGCATGGAATTCTTAGCTGAAGTCTCTCCTCTCCGTCCTCATTACTACTTTCACCACGGTAATCCCATTCATTATCTTCCCTCTTTTCTTAGTTCCAAATTTCTATTGAACCCCTTCCTCCAAATACTTTTACCATAGATTTTCAAACCGCAGATCCCGAGCGCGTCAGAAGTACAATAACTTCTGAACAATCACCAGAGGCCATTATACTTGTTTTCCTTTCCCATTTC
>Ga0157364_1006913_pt1 | contig 11711 bp, 15 predicted proteins | sample AttsexASBM2_FD_111476 | JGI IMG/M metagenome (GOLD analysis project Ga0157364, IMG submission 111476) | Fungus gardens microbial communities from leaf cutter ant in Ribeirão Preto, State of São Paulo, Brazil - Atta sexdens ASBM2 | ecosystem: Host-associated > Fungi > Mycelium > Unclassified ...
CATTATGACCGGACGTACCAGACGCAATTTCAGCCCCGAGTTTCGCCTCGAAGCGGCTCAGTTAGTTCTCGATCAGCATTACACCGTTGCCGCTGCTGCTACAGCAATGAATGTCGGCAAATCGACGATGGATAAGTGGGTCCGACAGTTGAAAGGAGAACGTGCAGGCAAATCACCTGCCGCTTTCCCCGTGACATCCGAGCAGATAGAAATACGTGAACTAAAGAAAAAGCTTCAACGTGTTGAAATGGAAAGAGATATTTTAAAAAATGCTACCGCGCTCTTGATGTCGGACTCCCTGAACAATTCTCATTAGTTGAGAAACTCAGGGCGCGGTTTCCTGTTGCCGTTGTGTACAACGTGTTTGGGGTTCATCGCAGCAGTTAAAAATACTGGCGGCAGCCCAGGAAGCCGATGCCACGAGAGTGGCATTGCTAAGCCTTGTACGTGAAGTATATCGCGAAAGTAACGGTTCAGCAGGAGCGTGAAGCATTGCCGCGATGGTTATCACCAAAGGTATAAAACTGAGCAGCTGGCGGGCAACAAAGCTGATGAAAGCGCTCAATATTATCAGCTGTCAGCAACCTGGCCATCGTTATAAGAAGGCGTCTAAGGAACATATTGAGATCCCTAATTATCTGGATCGCCAGTTTGTTGTTACCGAGCCTAATCAGGCTTGGTGCGGTGATGTGAGTCATATCTGAACGGGAAAACGCTGGGCTTATCTGGCTGTGGTACTCGATTTGTTTTCCCGTAAGCCGGTTGGCTGGGCGATGTCATATCTCCCTGATTCCGCACTAACAGGTAAAGCCCTGTCGATGGCCTGGGAAGCACGGGGAAAAACGACCAATTTACTGTATCACTCGGATCAAGGCAGTCACTATACCAGCAGGAATTTCAGACAGTTACTGTGGAGATATCAAATAAAGCAAAGCCTGAGTCGCCGTGGTAATTGCTGGGATAACAACCCAATGGAACGGTTTTTCAGAAGCCTGAAAACAGAGTGGGTTCCGGATAATGGTTACGTAAATTTTAGCGAAGCCAGCACGGCAATAACAAATTACATCACCGGATATTACAGCCAGCTCAGACCTCATCAATATAATGGAGGCCTGACGCCGAATGAATCAGAACGATTGTTCTGGAAAAACTCTAAAGCCGTGGCCAGTTTATGTTGACCACTACAGGGCAGTTAGGATATCGAAAATTATTGTACGTTTGACTGTTTTTGTACTTTCGGCTTTGGTTAGAAATACGAGGCCAAACTATCCTGTTGTTACATCCAACACAATTGCTAATCAAAATTCTATCTTTTCACACTTCAAAAGCACTCAGTCTGAGTGCTTCATGAAGCAGAAAAAATCCATTAGAGATAGAATCTCTATATGGTGATAAGCCAAACTATGACACATATCACTTACAATCTTCGTACAATTGTGATCACATTCACCAATTTGCAATACGAATATCAAACATTACCCTCCGATGATTTATTTTTAGCCCACATCAAATGGAGGTGTTTATGGAAAAATTTGACGATGTCAGCGTTTTAAATGAAATGGTTTTCAGCGCATCAACGGAGAATGAACTTCAGGAACGGTTTAAAGATATTTACCACAGAATTAATGATGAGAATGAATATGATAAGTCCGGACATATTGCATTTCTGCCCCTCTCAAGACTGAATTCACGTCAAGAACGGCAGGAATGCCGGGACATCATTTCAGATGTCATTGAAAGCGGATTTTTTACCAGCGGGCCTTACATAGGGAAGATAGAAGGAGTATTAAGCAATTTTTATGATGCACACACATGCATTGCCACGAGTAGCGGGACTGATGCGTTAAAAATCGCACTTAAATCTGTCGGTGTCGGTCCCGGTGATGAAGTGATTGTCCCTCTGAATTCCTTTGCTGCTACTGAGAATGCTGTAATGGCTGTCGGGGCAGTACCGGTGTTCGCAAATATTGATAAGTCTTTCAATATGCTTCCAGATGAAGTGGCACGTCTTAAGACATCTAAAACAAAAGCGGTATTACCGGTCTGTCTTTATGGTTCGTGCCGGCATATTGATATCATTTATCGCATAGCCCGCGAGGCCGATATCCCGGTTATTGTGGACGCGGCACAGTGCTTCGGGATCCGGTCACTCATGAATTATTGTGACTTGCTGATTCTAAGCTTTAACCCGTTCAAGAATATTGGTTCCTTCGGCAAGTCCGGTGCGATATTGACTCAATCTCCCGAGTTGGCCCGCATGGCGAGACAATATTCCTATCATGGATTTGCTGAAGGTAAAAAAAATATAAAAACCCAGGACTGGGGGTTCAACAGCCGAATGGATAACATGCAGGCTGCCACCCTCAGTGTCAAACTCAGACACTTTGAAAATAACGCAAAGAAACGCTCTCTGCTGGCCGCACGCTACCATCTTCTGCTGGCAGAGCTGTCGCATAAAATAATGCTTCCGCCTGAGAAACATCAGAATACCTGGCATCTATTCCCTGTACTGATCTGTCAGGGGGAGCGTGATTCTTTGTTTTCCTTTGCGCGTGAAAGAGGAATTGAGTTAGATATTTACTACCCAATCCTTTCTCATTGCGGGGAACACCCTCTAGCTACAGGATATTCCAGTCCTGAACAGTTCATCCCTTCTGAAATTATTCATTCTGCATTGTTTCATCTTCCGCTGCATAACCACATGTCGCTTCAAGAACAGAACAGAGTTATCGAGGTACTGTATGACTATTTTAAATGAAAAATGGCCATCTGAATTTCCTTTCCCAACGGTGATTCGTACTGTTGTTTGCTGCGATCTTGACGAAACTTACATCCCCTCAGCCATTGACAAAAAGGCATTAGGGGGAGTCGACTTGCTGGAGTCTTATCTTGTATTCAATGCTGTTGAAAAAGGCATCCTCGCAGGTTGGGTGACGGGAACTAATCTGGATTCGGCCTGGCGTAAGTCCAAAGGCTATATTTCACGGAGTCCCCATTTTATCTGTTGCAGCCTAGGTACTGAATTCTACTGGATAAGAAATGGCATACTTTGCCCATCGGACGCCTGGTCTGAACGGATACATAGTTCAGGATATAGCCGTGAAAGCGTCGACGGTATAGTCGGCATGCTGATGGAAAAAGGTATGCCCCTGCGGAAACAACCGGAGGATTATCAGGGACCCTATAAAATCAGTTATTACTATCCTGAAGGTCCGGCAATGAACAGTGATTTTGCCTTCATACAGGCACTGGCTGATGAACGACGTGTTCGTGTCGTGTTTACTCGTTGTAACCCAGCCGCCGGAGATCCCCCCGATTGCTATGATGTTGAATTCATCCCCCTTTGCTGTGGCAAGGATCAGGCGGTTTCGTTTCTCATGGAAGAAACCACTCTCCCGAAAGAAGCCGTTATCGCATTTGGGGACAGCGCGAATGATTTCGCCATGTTTGCGAAGGCTGGGAAAGGTTATCTGGTGGGTAATGCTGACCCGTTCGCGATTAAGCAGTACGGCAGCAGTCTGGATGATGCTTATTGCCACGGAATACTGAGCGTACTTAAGGAGTTAAAGGGATGATTATTGGTATTGTCGGTTGTGGCGGTATTGCCCGCGCCCATGTGTATGCACTTTCCCTCAATAAGCTGGTCACCGGGCTTGCCCTGTATGATGTCAGTGAAGATAACATGCGCGAACTCAGCGAGCTCAGCGCCCTGCCGGTAACTCGTTGTCAGCACCTTAAGCAGTTGGCGGAGATGAGTCAGGGCTTCGTCATCTGCACACCCAATCATCTCCACGTCAGTGTAGCTGAAGAAGTTCTTCGCTATAAACCGATCCCGTTTGTGTGCGAAAAACCGCTCTCAACGGATCTAAGCTCCGCCCGTTATCTTAAAACAATTGCGCCGGAAGGCAGTATCGTGTCCTTTAACTACCGGTATAACCGGGTTATCGACACGATTATGCAGCTGATAAAAGACCGTGAATTAGGGGATCTGCATTTCTTCTCTGCAGAGTTCAATAAAAATTCGGCTCTGACTCGCCATCTCCTTACTTGGCGTGACTCCGCCCAGCAGAGCAAGAGCAGTGGTGCACTGGGCGATCTCTCCTGCCATCTCTTGGACCTGTTTTGTTTTATAGGCCAAAGCCAGGTTGCTCTTAACGGGATCAGGACGGTAAAGGGAACACGTGTTGGCGAAAAATCAGATGGTATTGTTGAAGTGGATGATAACGGGTATGTGATGGGGTGTTCAGAGAAGGGAGCCTATTTCAGAATTCATGCCAGTAAATCTGAAACAGGGCAGAATCTGGGGCTGCACATGCAGATCGTGTTTGAGAAGGGAGAGATACGATATACCACTCATCAGGAAAACAGTCTGCTCCTGAGCCTGTTTAATGAGACCGGTACTGAAACTATTGGTTTCGACGGTGTGAAACGTTTACCTGACCCTCTACGGGAACTTCCGTTCTGGTCGGATTCATTTATTCATCTTCATGAAGATTGGTGTGCCCTGGTTAAACATGGCACATCAACCCCGATGCTGGCGGATTTGTCGTCAGGTATTCACATCCAGGAAATTATCGAGGCATTCTGAAAGAAAATGGACACTATTCTTTTTACTGGGCTGTTTGCCGCATTTTTTACGACGTTTGCGTTTGCCCCTCAAAGTATCAAAACGCTCCGGACGCGCAATACCGAAGGTATCTCCCTTGTAATGTACATTATGTTCCTCATCGGGGTTATTTCATGGATTGTTTATGGCATCCAACGCTCTGATTTTGCTGTGCTCGCCGCTAATATTGTCACATTGTTTCTGGCGGCACCGGTGCTGATCATGACACTTCTCAACCGCAGGAGAAAACACGTATGAATATTGCGATCATCGGTGCCGGTCCCGCCGGATTGATATCAGCCCGCAACGCTATTCAGGCAGGTCATTCTGTTGTTTTGTTTGAGAAAAATACTCAGATAGGGGGGATCTGGAACCCCAGGAGCGGTGGTGCTTATCGTAACGCTCGAATGCAAAATTCTCGGGATGCGTTTCATTATACGGACTTCCCTCCGGGATCTATCGATGCATTTCCCTGTGTGGAGGAGGTGTTCGGATATCTTTCGGCGATGGCCGGCTCAGATGATATTCGTGAGGCTACCCGGCTGAATACTGAAGTGATTTCACTCAGAAAGAGATCAGAGAGCTGGTTGATCAGCAGTGATTGTGAAGGACAATTCAGGGAGGATGTTTTTGACAGGGTCATCATTGCAACAGGTGAACTCTGGCAGCCACGTCCGCTGGCTTTGTCCAGAGCTGAACACTTCTCAGGAACGGTGATCTCATCACGGGAATACCACGAGCCGGAGAAATTTAAAGGGCAGAATATTCTCGTCATAGGTGGTGGTGTCAGTGGAGCTGATATTGCTTCAGATCTTGTTCCTTATGCAAATACAGTGAGTATTTCGGTAAAAAAAATGGGACTCTACCTTCCAAGACAATTCCGAACTGGTCCGAATGATATGATGCATTCCTATTTGGGCAGGTGGATGTTGAGTCACATGAATTATTCAGAATTTATCGATTATCTCGATAGCATTATGCCTGACTACATGCAGACCTACCGTGCATCTGGTTTGTTGCCAGATCTTGCGAATAATAATGCGGTTCACGTTAACGAAAAGATCATACCTAACGTTGCCGCTGGCCGGATAAAGGTTAAACCTCAGGTAGAGCGTTTCACGGATAAAGGGTATATCGAATTCGTTGACGCAACTCAGGAAAAATATGATGTCATTATTACCTGTACCGGCTACGAAATGCCTGATTATTCGTTCGTTCCAGGTCTTGACAGGAAACAGCTGTATGAACATTTTTTCTGGACGGAAGATCCTACTCTCGCTGTCATCAATCCTCCTGTAGATACTGCTGGTTTCGGTGCTGCGTTTCCCTACTTTGATATTATCAGCCAATGGGTTGTTAATGTTTTCACTGGGAATTCAGAACTTCCGGAGAAAATTGTTATGCAGAACTGGTGCGCTGAACACATGGCTTCACTACATGTTAAACGCTTTTATGACAGCTGGCTGGAAACCATCCGTATAGGGTTGCTGGCGGGCCTCCTCCCAGATCCTTCCAGGGACTTTTCCTCTTACTGGAACATCATTACCAGTGTGGTTAAACCTGGCTATCTGGCTAGGCCGCCGGTAACTCCGGAGCAAGGTATGATAGATAATATGTTTGATTTCAGTACTGCAAAAATACAGATACTGTCAGGGCTGGGGAGAGAAGTTCTCAGTCATTTGCTTAGCAAAGGTGATATCACTGACGCTGAATACAGGGCGGCAGTTGGTAAAGAACCACAGGAATCCATTTCCGCATACCTACCATACTCGCAAATATATCTCTGATAAAAAGGGCCGTAACAGGCCCTTTTACTTTTCATAATAGCCTGATTAATTTTGCCGGGTTTCCTGCATAAATCCCTTTTACCTCAATCGGTTTAACCACGACGGAACCTGCGCCAATGACGGAACCACTGCATATATATGGTGACAGAATGGTTGCCCCGCTACCCACAGTGACAGAATCTCCGAGGGAAATGGTGATCCAGTTATTCGGTGATGGGTCCGGCGCACCGGAACGAAACAGATCATTAGCGAACGTCACGTTATGGCCAATGAAGCAGTTCATGCCTAATGTTACGTTTTCACAGATAAATGTGTGTGACTGAACCCGGCTACCACTACCAATTAGACACCCTTTCTGTATCTCAACAAAAGGGCCAATGAATACGTTATCCTTGAGTTCACATTCATAAATATTGGCAGGTCTGATGATGGTGACGTTATTTCCTGAAATCACATCGCGGATTTCACTTTCTAACAATTTCATAGAATTATCCAGAATAAGGTCTAATTAATAAACCGAAATTATTATATGTTAAAAATATTTTTCTCACACTCCGACTTTATAAAGAGCCTGTACCCCGACTTCAGCCTCGCGGAGAATACTGATGATCTGTTGGTCGGAAAAACGCTTCTTCATGGGGATGTCCTCATGTGGCTTATGAAGACATTACTAATATCGGGGTGTACTAATCAACGAGGAGCAGGTCACTCTGCTTCGTACCCAAAAGTAGGAGTTTCCACTGCAGTATTTTATCTAATGGCAATCAAAATTAAAAACACAAAATTAGTAATACACCCTATGAATTCACTAATTATATTCATTCTAGACGATATACGCCAGCTAGTTTTACTTTTTCGGTAATGAGAATTAATATATCGATTTCACTTTTATTAGGGACTATCATCGAAACACCATGTACAAGACGGTTTCTAATTTGAGTAATATGTTTAATAAAATCTGCGTCCTGCGCAGAAATTATTTTATTTTGTACTAAAATATCGACTACTATTCCTACAAAAAGAGGGCGTTTAGGTTCTTTTACCGAACAAACATTATACCTTGCAACTTTTTCAAAATTAATCCAAGCAGAGATAAAGCAAGTAAATCCGGATACAAACATATATTCTTCATGATCAATATCCGGTAGGTGCCCGACAACTGAACGAATCATATCATCTGGTAAGTTGAAAAGGTCGTGCTCAAGATCCTTCGCTACAATAACCCCAGTATCAATCAAGTTAAAATCACTTTGCAAACTAATTAACTCCTTGTGCAACTGCGGCAAGGAACCCTTATATTTATCATTTAAGACAAAGTAGTATTTTTTAATAGGGCATATATCATGCCAGTATTCCATTAACCCTTGAAAATCATCTTTTATTTTATTTACAGCAGCTAGTACATTGTTAGATACATCTTCTGGCGCATACACCTGATAATAAACTCCCTCATCCTTAATAAAACCATCATTCTTTCTATCTCCAACATTCCCATAGGGTTTAACCTGCTGAAAACCTTGCGATTTATAGTACATTATTTTTGAAAGCAAGTCTTCAAAGCGAACTCCGTCAGACTCATAAACTTGGAGGTGAAACATGTTTCTTGCAATAGATAATGAGATATCATCCATAGTCAGACCTTGCATAATTATAACAAATCCATCGACATTTATTAGCTAAGTTATATGAAAACCGACGTTACCACAATAACAGGAAATATTAAATTGTTAGTTCTTCTAACTTGCTCCACGTTGATTAGCACAGCGCGATTTAAGTAATGCTATTATCAGAGGTTAGAACAGTTACCAGCTTCCGTTTTTCGCTCATAGCAGACGTCATGTTCCTCAAGCCTGCCTGCTTCGTGTCAGAAATAGTCTTCAGAACCCGATTTGACATGTTGCAATAAAGAACGCTGCGTGCAATATTGCACGTAATGATCAATAAAGAACATTATTTTCAATACGGACGAGTAGGTATTGTGAATAAATTGTATGAACTAAAACATTTTGTGAAAGGCGACAGGATTCATGTTCAGGCTCAACAAATCTGGCTAATTCTCGTTAGCCATATCGAAAGTTCCAAACTCAGTAACCCTCGCCCACGATGGGTGCAACCTATCACGTACAGTGAAGTCGCTTCCCGCATGAAACGTAAGGAGCCTAACGCCGGATTGTTTCTTTCGAGACAATTGGGGATCCTGGGAAATTTGTGTCTTGAAAATGGCTTACCGCCCATCAACTGCATTGTTGTGAACAAAAGTACTCGTGTACCGGGAAGTGAAGTCGTGCTGACAGGTGATGATTCGCTTGATGACGATCAGAAGGCAGTGTTCAGTTATGACTGGTTTAGTGTAAGAGTACCTACAACAGGAATGCTGCGTAGCGTCTGGGAAGACAGGGCTAGCTGGAAATAAAATTCTCCAGACCGAAGCGCACTAAAGTGTTTAAGATATCTGGCCTGTGTTTTAATGCCCAAACCGCGTAAGAAAACTTCTCGCGCTGCTTTTCCAGCCTAGCCATTGGACCAAGGCAGGACGCGCCTTCCGGGTTACTTTCAATGAAGCTACTCCATTCTCCGAGAAGCTGAAGAAGGCGAATAGTGTGGCCCATCGGTGCAGTATCAAAAATGATGTGATCAAAACGAGTTAGCAGAGAAGTGTATGTTAATAAGCCAATGAACTCATCGAACGCCGTAATTTCCGTCGAACAAGCTCCTGCAAGCTGCTCAATGATATTATTGGGTATCACCCCTCTATCACCGTTTCGCCATCCAGCAACAGCAGCGGAAGCCCTTCAGCTCCTGATGCTTCGAGCAATGATTTCACTTTTACGTTCTGAACGAAGCTCATAGGCTGTTGCGCTAGCTTGTAACGTTCGACCTGTACACCATGCCCTTTACAGCCATTGCACAACAGCAGAAAAATCGAACAGAACTTCAGTTTTTTCAATAACAAGTTTACATCACAAAAAGAGAGGATATCATCATTAAAAGTGTTCATCATGGATGCAGGGGCATATGAGTTCAACAAATCAAGAATACCTATAACGAAAGTTCTTTCGATTGAAAGTTCATGAAAGCATGGGGGACGCCTTCCAGGCTCTTTTCTCGAAGGTAATGCAGTATACAACCCCTGGATTTCAAGCCGTGTCTCCATGGGGGAATTGGGGAGATGGGGGAAATGATGGGTGGATAGATACCGAAGCTCATTACTTTCAAGTTTACGGTCCTAAACCTTCAAATCAAATCAAAGAACTAGAAGCTGTTAATAAGTCTATTGGCGATTTTGATAAGTTAGTTGCTAAGTGGGGAAGGGTCTCGAAATATACCTTTGTTATGAATGATTATTTCAAAAGTATCCCTGCCCCTGTGGGGCATTCACTAAAAAAACTTGCAGCGGAAAAATGCCTTGAATATTCAGGAGCAATGGGAGGAATGGAGCTTCTGAAAGAATTCATGTCATTATCAGAATGCGACAAACAAGATATTGTAGGATTGATACCAAAAGTTGACTTAGATTTTGTTGATAGTCGCGCAGTTGGTGAGGTATTGAGTTTCTTAGCGTATAAATCGTCGTCGAGTTTAGCTTTTTTAAGCGAAACTGCTCCCGACTTTGATGAGAAAATAAAAATTAATGGCATTACAAAACCTATAAAATTGCGGCTTGAAACCTTTAGCTATCAGCTGTATTTGATAAATGAGTTCCTTAATTCTGTCGATAACGGTTTGGAACAAAGCATAGCCCAGGAAGTAAAAGAAACTTATGCGCAAAGTAAATTAGCCGTATCTGAAAATATCCCTGATTGCTCAGACTTAAGGTATTTATGGATGGTTGATAAACTACTTCCACCTGGTGTTCATGCAAGTGCTTTTGCAAGTTATAGGTTCGCAGCTGAACTGATTTTAGCCAAATATTTCGAGACATGTGATGAGTATGAACACCCAAACAATGCTTCTGCCACATAAACATATTAGGTTTAGTAACTCTTTAGTCGCAATTGCAGGATACATACGTACAATTATCGACGAGCCCATCTCTATCGATGAACTCTGGATAAAAGTGGAACAAAGAAAAAATACATAATTAATAAAGCCATCATTTACACAACTTATATTTTCTATCGATATTCTATTTTGCATCAAACAGATAATTGTTGATGAAGAAGGCCGAATAATTTTAACGACTCAAATCGATAATAAATAATAGCCGAAGGGAAGCTAAATGAAACTGATTCGTTTAACTTGTGATCAACCAACATTTCATCCAGTATATTTCAATGATTCTGGATTAACATTGATCATAGGTGATAGTTCAAAAGAAAAAGAAGGTAGCAGCAATGGCGTTGGTAAAACCCTGGTCCTCGGTCTTGTACACCATTGTTTAGGGGCCAATGCCGATAAAAAATTATCTTCAGCTGTTCCTGACTGGTGGTTTTCATTACTTTTCTCGCACAATGGAACTGAATACTTAGTTTCAAGAACCGGTAATGGTAAAAAGATTTTATTAAATGATAAGCCTATATCATTAAAAGCTTACAAAGATCTATTGGACAAATGTGGCATATTTAATCTAAATAATAACATTCCATACCTTTCCTTTAGATCGTTATTCAAGAGATTTTCTCGATACACAAGAGATGACTGCATAAATCCAGCTCGAACTAAAAAAGAACAAGATTTTGATGCATTGCTTCGCACAACTTTTCTATTAGGCATCGATCACACTCTAATTTTGTCTAAAAGAAATAACAAGCAAGATTTAGATAAAGTAAGCCAATCTTTGAAAAATTTTTAGCTTCATCTCTTCGCTGTCTTGCTTCAGATAAGGAAATTTCCGGATAGATACCCAACGCCAGCATCTTTTGTTTACCGTCAAAGCGGTACTGTAAGCGCCAGTATTTAGATCCATTAGGATGAACCATTAAATGCATGCCTTCTCCATCAGTAAGCTTATAGGGCTTGTCGGTAGGCTTTACACTTCTTACCTTCACATCGGTTAATGCCATTTGAGGCTCTCCGTTGCTGGTTGTTGGTACAAGATTCAATTGAACAGGGATGTACCATTATATATACCAAAAGATATTACTTGATGTTGATAGATGCAGGTAGATATTGAGAGAGTTTCGACACGCTAAAATCAGTCAACCCACTGAATTTCAGGCATAAAAAAAGACGTCGGTTGACGTCTGTTTTCTTCAAAATGGCACGCCCTATAGGATTCGAACCTATGACCTACGGCTTAGAAGGCCGGTGCTCTATCCAACTGAGCTAAGGGCGCCTTGATTTGCTGGTGGAATTATACGGTCACTCCTCACTGAGTC
>Ga0157364_1006914_pt1 | contig 11709 bp, 9 predicted proteins | sample AttsexASBM2_FD_111476 | JGI IMG/M metagenome (GOLD analysis project Ga0157364, IMG submission 111476) | Fungus gardens microbial communities from leaf cutter ant in Ribeirão Preto, State of São Paulo, Brazil - Atta sexdens ASBM2 | ecosystem: Host-associated > Fungi > Mycelium > Unclassified ...
TATTGTTAGACAAATGCATAATAATATCGATTCGTGGACAGGTAAACGATATAGCATTCCACCCGGTACATGGCACCGTAGCGACTGTAGGCGGCGATGGTACTTTTGGATTTTGGGACAAAGATGCACGTACTAAGCTAAAATCCTCCGAAACGATGGAGCAACCCATCACACGTTGCTGTTTCAATCACAATGGGCAGATATTCGCCTACGCTGTTTCTTACGATTGGTCAAAGGTATCGCTGTCGTTTGAAGTACGATAATCGTTGAAAGGTCTGTGTGCAACGTTAATTTACAAATGTTTCAGGGCCATGAGTACTATAATCCAGCGAAGAAAAATCAGATCTTCCTGAGACCGTGTTACGATGAACTGAAACCGAAGGCTACGCCTTAAGCTGATGACATTCGAACGAATGTGTGTGAATTTAGATGTAATTACAAGAGTTCATGTATTTTCATTCAAAAACTATACTATTGATACTTTCTTTTTATTTACAACTGTTAATATACATGTAATATAAAATACAGTTAAAATAGTAGTTATTGGCTTTTTTTGTATATTATGACATAAAGAATTGGTACTGCGAAGCATGTTTTGACATAATATCATAATATTATTTGTTTCTATTTATCTTTGCATAAGAACGCGACGATGAATTCTAAGATATTGGACTACGGTAAATTGATGCCATAACTCGCAAAGTGAGCTAATATTTAAATAATTCTTCCAATAAAATACATTTTTTTTAACAAAATTGCATGTGCACGCTTTTTTTTACAATATAATTTCCTTTCTCTACTGGAATAACGCATTATATTTGAATAATAGTAACTATGATAATTTTAACAATTCCGAATATTGTTGAAGAAATATAAGAAGCTGATATAATTATATTAATTAATTAGGTGATGTAATTATATTATTATTATTTAGTTAACATTTATATTTAGCTATAATATGATCTATTCCTAACAAAGTCAAATTTAAATTATTTATTAAAAAAAATCAGAATCACCGGCATGAATCAGAACTTTCGTGCATTTTCACACACACATGCATTAAATTTCTACAACAAATAAACCTATATTAAATGATACATGAATTAAGCATTTATACACATTTTTTGATCATAAATAAATTAATTACAATAAAAAAACATTTATTTACGTACTTAACAGATTTATTTTCTAAAATAAAGTATATATGTACAAATGCATAAATTCGAAATGACCGCGTTTCGCATCAAAATGGATATGAATTTGCGGTACCAGAGTTAGAAATCTAATAATTTTAACACAAATCGATCAAAAGCTATACAGAGAATCGATATCTTGAGATGAAAATTACAAAAATGAATTTACTAGAATACTGATAATTTAATTGGCCAATATCTAGTAAATTTGCTCACTTTTGAAATTTTCACCTTGATTGAAGATAAGAATCGATCCTCAGACACAATTGCGTAGAAATATAAACAATATGGCCGATGTATGAGATATATCGGCACGCGAAAGCGACAGTTTAATAAATCAATATTTAAGCTATGCATATTCTAATGCCGTATAGACCTATCATTTAAATGCGCCGATCGACTAATTTCCCCGTGAGAGACATATTCTCCGCGTTATGATGTCGTCGGAGAAGGTAGGTTATGTAGCATTGACAGCTACTTTATGAAATTATTTAATAAAAATGTTAACGATACAAAAAAATTAATGATATAAAAAAAGAAAAATATATTCTATTTTGACCATCAAATTTATATCCCTGTTAGTTAGTTAAATCATTTGATCTTCTGCTACACAAATTTTATGCTGATTTTCTACTATTTATATTATGGGATTTATTTTTTATTTCTGCAGTAAATTTTTTTTCTCATTTTAATCAAGTATCAAGCACATACTCTTATTTCGATTTAAATTTCAAAAATTCAACTAATTCAACTATAAAAAAACAAATCTGTAGAGAAATGTTTATTTATTGTGTACCTTTAATAAAACAGGTCCTTTATCGACTAGACCAACCCCATGGCAGTGGTAATGTTTATATTTCTTGGCGCCCTGGTAATAGCACACATTTGGCCACAACAGGTTGCGATTCCACCGTTGCTGTTTTTGATAGACAAGGAGATATTCAGGAACGAATACAAATTTCCGGATTATGCACTGGCTTTGGCTGGGACTCAGATGGAGATTTACTAGCAATAATATCACAGAATTCATCAACTATAATTCTATGGGACGCCACTACTGGAAAAAAGGCCCAGATAGATGCGGGTGTGAGGGACGGGCTTACTTGTATGATGTGGGCAAAGAAGAGTTGTCTATTGGCTATAGGGACACAGAAAGGAAATTTAGTGCTTTACGATCACATAAATGCCAAGTATGATATCAATCATAAGACAAGCAAATTACAAATAATGTTTCCTAGCAAGAGATATTGTAATATCAGTGATCATTTCATCTTTACTTAACATTAGCAACAAGAATGTAATGATTCATTATAAACAGCATATAATAGAGTCTGAAGTTGATGTCATTGTGTTTAGATATTTTATATATATATATATATATATATATATATATATATATATATATAAAGCAGCTTTTAATTCATATTAATCTAATATAGTATGAATGACACTAATTTAACTCTAATTTATACTGTCTCACTTTATAATCTTAAGTTACAGAGTGAGACAATTAAAGTGAAAAAAAGTATACAGGGTGTTTGAAAAACGCTAGACGTAATGTCTAGCGACAGCAATTGCCGCTTGTAGATAACGTGTCTAGCAATGACAAACACCGCGCTGAGCGATCCTACCTTGTCACGCGCTTGCATTTGGCAATAGGCTGAACAAATTTAATTATTTTCATAAGTTAACTCGTTAACCATCGTGGAAATTGTAAAATGATAGAGGACTTTTCTTCTCAGTTTAATCCATTCTGCCTCTATGCGAAAGATTTATCATTACTTTTCAAACACATTATATATATATATACAGGGACAGTATACATACTTTTCTCTCTTAAAATTTTTAACAAAATCATTCATGGCCAGACTTTGTTATAGGATCTCTAATTTATTGTATTACTATGTTATTTATATCTTTTGTTTCTTTTAGAAAGCATTCACAATGTGTAAAATATTTTAAAATTGTTTCATTTAAATGTTTTGTGTTACACAGGCGGATACCTATTTTGGGAAAACATAGAAAGCGTATTTTATGTGGCGCATGGTCGATGGATGGTCTTCTTGCCTTGGCAAGTGAGGACAAGGTTTTGACTATCAGTACGAGCGAAGGAGACACTCGTCGAGAGATAACTCTTCAAGGCGATCCGTCTCATATACAATTTAGCGAGATGAAAATGGATCATAGGATAGGCGGTGAAAACACGGTATATGATTTTATAACACTCGCTATGAAAAACATCTATAAAATATTTATATACTGTTACTTTTATATATTCAAAAATATATTTAGGTATCCCTTATTGTTAGTAAAACGACATTGTTCTTGTACAATATTTTGGACCCAGAAAACCCTATCGAATTGGCATTTCAGAAACGTTATGGATTAATTGTAACTTACAAGTGGTAATTATTTGCTAGTATTAACAAATAATTTTAATAAGCTCTTTATTATATCAATTATGATGTACATGCATATTCACTTTATAGGTATGGCGACGGTTACATATTAGTAGGATTCGAGGCTGGTTTCTTTATAGCGATATCTACACATATAAAGGAAGTTGGTCAAGAATTGTTTCAAATCAAGAATCATAGAGATTCTCTGTCAGATATTGCGTTGAGTCAAGCAATTGGTAAAGTGGCTACTTGCGGCGACAATACGCTGAAAGTACATAGTTTGCAGAATCTGGAGGAAACCGAGACGTTGATCACGGTGATTAATGAGAATGGAATTAGCAATATCGAATGGTCGACGGATGGAACGATGCTGGCAGTTGTAACTTACGTCGGCAATATTTTAATTTATTTGATAGAGATTCCAAAATTAACCAGCGTCTGCGGCAATAGAATAGCATTACTAACGAGTCTAATGGAAGTAGCTATACATCTTTATACTTTAGACAAGGTATCTTTGTTAATAGTAATAATAGAGTAGACATTTTTTATCAGGACAAATTATATTTTCAGGACAAACCGAGTCCGCAAATAATCAATACTATAATAGAACCGGCAATATTAGCAGTGGGACCAATACATTTAGCAGTAGGATTAAATAATAGAGCGCTCTTCTGGGATTTGTCTATAAGCCATTACGATCAAATACATTTCGAAAGGGACTATTTGGCTACGATAGATAGTATACACTTGAACGAGACATATGTATCGGCGCTATTCGATGGAAAACTGCAGTTGCATTCGGTAATTAGAAATTTTTAATTAATAATATTGGGTTGTCCGGAAAGTTCGTGCCGCAAAAGATTTAAATTTAATAAATGTATACTAAAATTTAAATCTTCTCTCTGCGTTCAATTTTCATTCAAAATCGGCACGAACTTTCCGGACAACTCAATAAAAATTTCAAAAACAAGATAGATTTGTTAATTCTGCTTTATGCACAGATTAAATCCGATCAGGCTCTAATAAATAGCGGAAAGGATACAAAGATGTTTCCAGATTCAAATTCTTCCCACAGTAGAATAACGTGTCATGCACTTTGCTCTGATTTTCTGGTTTATGGTAATGATGTAAGTTAGAATCATGAGATAATTTTGAATAATGTTATAAGTTAGAAGACTATACGTCTATGTTGACTATACATTTTAAATTTTATGATTATACATTTTAAATTTTTAGATGGGTCATATTATATACTTTTGCTTGGAAACGTTTCATCAATGTACTGAATTTATACATAACAATGGAATAAAGGAGCTATATCTGGATGCGAATGGAGTACAATTGTGTTTCATTGACAATAAGTTGGATGTTTATGTATTTGATCCGATAAACGAAGCGGCCATTGCTGTGCCTGATTGTCCTGATAACATTGATGATATTCTCTGGGATCAGAACATATTTGAACGTACTATATTTGCAGTGTATAACAAAAGCATTATTGTAACATATATTTTCGTAAAATACTTTATTGAAGGCAAGTAGACCTGAATGAGTGTTATGCATATTACTATAAAGTCTTACATACTTGATTATGAACAGGTACCAAAATAATAAAAATAAATACGACCAAGTTGCCATCGGATTCAGTGCCTTTACTAATGTATTCTGGCGAAATAACGCTGAGTACAATGGGTAGTAAATTAATACAATTAACATTAGCATCTCACGAAGAAGTAGGGAATATCGTAGAATCGAAAAAAATTAATGAGATTTTTGAGAATCAAATTTTATGCAGACGGTAAGCTTTACATAATCCAATTTGAAAGTAGGGAAATGTGTATAAAATATTTAAAAGAAATTATTTTCGAATTATTTTTTAGATTTCAGCAAGCATGGAGTAGTTGCGAAAAATTGAACGACAAAGATACATGGCTAAAACTGGGACAAAGCGCTATTGCAAATTTAAATGTCGAATTTGGTAAGTGTAATGTTATATTATTGTTATTTAATTATAATGTTGTATAATTAATGTTATAAAATCATTAATTTTATATATTACAATATGTTATATTATTTAAATATATTAATTGAATTGATCGTATGTCATAGCTATTCGCGTATATCGGCAAATGGAAGATGCAGCAATGGTGTGGACATTACAAGCTATGGAAAATATAGATGAATTGGCTTTGTTGTGCGGTCACGCGTGTATATTATTAGGAAATTATAATGAAGCCGAAAAGTACTTTCTGCAATCTTCCGAGCCTGTACAGGCTTTGTATCTGAGGAGAGATTTAATGCAGTGGGAACAAGCATTAAGTTTGGCGCAAAAATTAAAACCCGACGAAATCCCTTTTATCGCCAGGGAGTACGCCCAACAATTGGAGTTTACGTAAGATTTTTTTAATTAGTATCATTAATTAGTACTTCATTAAAAATTAGATTATATGTGATGATAATATATAATGATTACAACTTATTATTAGCTAATTATTTATCTTTAACAAAATATTTCATAAAAATATGTATAACAAATTTATTATATTACAAATATATATTACAAATATATAAGAATTACTAAATATATCTCTGTGTGCAGAGGAAACTATCCAAAAGCTTTAACAAATTACGAACGCGGTCTAGTCGACTATAATACGTCCACTTTGGCTGCGCAAAATCCTCATCATCGAACTCAATGTTTAGCGGGAATAGCGAGAATGTCTATAAGATGTGGTGATAGCAGAAAAGGCGTTGGAATAGCTATGGATAACGAAAGCTCAAGGCTACTACGAAAAGACTGTGCGGAGATTTTAGAATCAATGAAGCAATTCAGCGAAGCTGCGCAGTTATACGAAAAGTCAGAATACTTCGACAAAGCTGCCTCTGCATATATAAAATTAAAAAATTGGCACAAAGTGGGACAGCTCCTACCTCAAATATCATCGGCAAAAATTAATATACAATACGCTAAAGCCAAAGAATCTGAGGGTAAATATGAAGAAGCTGCCAAAGCATATGAAACCGCCAAGGATTACGATAATATAATCAGAATTAATTTGGAACATTTAAATAATCCTGGTAAATATATCTCGTTTTGCTTATAAGATATATTAGTAATATTCCAACTTGACATGCTTAATTATATTATTTTATTTTACAGCTCGTAGTGTTGAAGTTGTTCAACAAACTAAAAGCATAGAAGGTGCAAAAATGATTGCAAAGTATTTCCAAAAGATGAATGATTATAATTCAGCTATCAAATTCCTAATTCTATCAAACTGTCACGATGAAGCCTTTCAATTGGCCAATCAGCACGGCAAAATGGAATTGTATGGAGAAATCTTGGTAAACACGATCGATGACACTAATGTCCGGAAAGAAGATTTTAGAAGCCTCGCAATGCATTTCGAGTCTCAGAAAAATAATCTTTTAGCTGGAAAATACTATTTCCACGCTAAAGAATATCAGAAGGTAAATTTCACAATATCAAGTTTTATTTATATATTGAATTGTCCGGAAAGTTCGTTTCTATTCCCAATACATTGATTTTATTTATACAGTATCAACGTTTTGACGGGTTTCTTTTTTTAGGCTTTGCGACATTTATTAAAAGCTGCTCAACTAGTTCCAGATGACGATAGAGCAATTACTTACGCCATAGATGCTATCGCATCTTCTAAAGATGATAAATTAGCTAATCAATTGATAGATTTTTTATTAGGTGGCGATGGAGTACCAAAGGTTATTATATTTATGTAGATGTTGCTTAAAACACAAGAAGTATCAAATGGTCATTATTGATCATTTCTATTTTTTTAGATAAATATTATATTTTTGTACAAAGATAGAATTCTGAATTTTTTAACTTTTTAATAATTACGTCTTTTATATTGATGAAATCTTCAGTTTTTCAGTATTTTCTTTATTTTTATAGTAATTTATTCGCTTAATTTTTTTAGTGAGTAAAAAATTATTTCTAGTGTTATACAAATTCTAATATGTTTATATTTCCTATTTAGGATCCGAAATATTTATTTCGATTGTACATGGCTAGGAAGCAATATAAAGAAGCGGCTAAAACGGCGATTATAATTGCAAATGAGGAGCAAGTTAATGGTATGTATTTATGCCCATACCGAAAATGTAGCGCTGCAATTATGGATTTTTTATTGCAGGAAATTATAGAAACGCTCATGACGTTTTGTTCGGTATGTACCAAGAATTGAAGAGAAATAAAATTACGATACCCTTGGAAATGCAAACCAATTTAAGACTCCTTCATTCCTATATTCTGGTGAGATTGCACGTGAAGAGAAGCGATCATTTACGAGGCGCCCGAATGCTTATAAGGGTTGCCAATAATATATCAAAATTTCCTTCACGTTAGTATAACAAGAATCGCTATCCGGTAATTAATGCGAATGAAAATATTCGGAAAATTAATTTATGATACAATAAATACATTATATATTTCAGATATTGTACCGATATTAACTTCAACCGTAATAGAATGTCATCGGGCGGGCTTAAAAAACGCGGCTTTCAATTTTGCCGCGATGCTGATGCGCCCTGAATATCGGGGACAAGTCGACACGAAGTATAGCAAGAAGATCGAGGCAATCGTTAGAAAACCGCCGAGAACGAAGGATATCGAGAATGAGGATGAGCCTCTTACTCCGTGTCCATACTGTAAAAGTAGACTTCCCGAGACTGAAGTAACCTGTGATAAGTGTAAAAACACCATACCTTTTTGCATCGCAACGGTAAGGCTCTTTAATTGTCACTTATTAACGAAAATAAAAAAACACCAGTGAAGTTTCTATCGTTATTGGTTGCAGGGACGACACATCATGGAAGATGATTTTACAGTATGCCCCCAGTGTGATTTCCCAACCATCAGAAGTGAATTTCTAAGGTAAATATTCTAATCAAAAAAAAACTTCTCAGAATTTTTATGTGAGTTGAAACATTTTTTAGAGAAGTACTATATCTTTTCGAGAAAATCTTTTTTTAGGATTTATATATGTGAATTCTAAAATATTCTAGAATTTCTTCATTTTATAATTTCTGAAAAAAATACTCTTTAAATTTTTTCAAAAATTATAGAAATTGAAGAAATTTAAAAAATCTCAAAACATTTTAGAAATTACGTTTATGAAGAATTTTAAACACTTTTAAAAAGTATTTAGAAGAAAAATATTTTAAAAAGTTATAAAATTATTCTGAAAAATTCTGAAATTTATTATAAAAATGTTGAAAAAAAATTTCACCAAGATATCACAAAAGAATGTAAATACTATTTAAGATTATCTATTACAATATAATTTATCACATCTAGAATTGTGGAATCCGAGGAGACTTGTCCAATGTGCTCAGAGAGAGTTAATTCCGAAGCCGTATCGTCCGTCACTGATATCCGTCCATACCTCGACTACCAAGAAGAGAAAGTGATTATAAAGGCTTAAGCATGTAAGATTATAAAAGTTCAAACATGTATAAACTTTTTATATATTTAAGAATACATAAATGTACGAGAGGCAGCTATAGTTCACAAACTAGGAGTACAATAGAAAGACAGAGTTTATATAGACATTTGCATATGTTGCGTGAATCAGAGCTGTCTTGTTATTATCGCGTTATCTCGGGCAAACGCAACGTAATTAGAAGATAGCGGTGCCTTTATCTATAAACAATAACGGTAGTAAATAGGCTATTTCTATCGACTTAGCGATTGACAAAGCGTCAGTATTCTCGATACAACAGTGCCGTCCACTATAAGTACAATTTATCTGAATATAAGTAGATTATATATATTACATGTATAAAAAAACTTATTGTCATTTGCTACGCAACTGCGTTTTAATGTAGATGATTGCCATAAATAAAATGACTGATTCTAATATATGATATATTGAACAAATCTGTATAAACAAAATATTAAATTTGTTCTTCACAGTTTTTTATTTGAAACAAGATAGATACAAATGGATGCTGCAAGAAAAAAATGAAAGACGAAAGGAACTTGTAAAGAACAATCCAGTTTTATTTGTTTATATTTTTATAACCGAAAAAAATATTTATAGTTGAATTAAATTTGATGTACACTCTCTGCTACTTAAAATAAAATAGGTATTTGTTTGAAATTTGGCAAAAGGAAAAGTCCTGCAGTACAGCGATAAAAAAAACTTCTCATTTTGAGAAAAATTAAAGGAAGAGATTGTTTAAATGTGTAATTTCTACTAATGTGCGTGCGTGCGTGCGTGCGTGCGTGCGTGCGTGTGTGTGTGTGTGTAGGTTAACTTTAATCTCAATTTAGCTTTTTATTTTTTTTCAAGTTTTTTTTCTAAGAATTAGAAGAATAAAATTGATAAGACTGAAAATAAGTCTACAGGCTTAAGACATTTGTAATGTCTATTTAACATTTTTTTAAACTATAAAAATCATTCAAAATGCTGTTTTTAAACGCGCGCACGCTGAACTTTAGATGATTTTATAACAAATGTATATTTAACACGTCCATTTAATATTTTTATATACCATAGAAACATTAGAAACATTTTAGCTAAATGTTTCTAATATTTCTATGGTAAAAAATTTGTTAAACGTAAATAGTCTGCTTAGATAGATTCGGTAGATATTAATTGCTTTCCATTTACACACAAGTGAAACTGAGTCTGAAATGAACTGAAAATTTCATACTCAGATTAATGACGTTATTATTTGCTTAGTTTGATAAAAAGTTATCATACATGACAACACAGGTTCGAACCTGACTTTTAAAGTAAGTTTACGAGATTCACTAAAGCATACGGTTTCGATCTTGTGCAGATTATAGGCAAAAACTCAATTAAATCTCACTTGTCAGAATATAAAAGGAACGCGCATTCAACTGAGTTATGACATCGCAAGTGAGAATTATCTAAGAATCGATGTAAATGGAAAGCAATTATTGACAAGAATGAATAACATCTTGAATAAAATTGCGTCAATCCAAGCAGAATACAAATTATAATATCAAACTGATGCCAAAATGATTACCAAAAGTCACTTTCAATCATTTATAATTCATTTAATGTCATTTTGAATGTTTTCGTGATTTATTTTGCTAGAGAACGATTGTGATTACTGCCCACAAAGCGTGAATACAAATATTACAAATATTTCTAAAATACTTTATTACAAGATTAGAAATATTTCAAAAATTTTTCATGAAAAATGTTTAAAATACAAATATATCTATGAAATTAAAGTTTTGAAATATTCTTGTTCTTATAATATTTGTATAATATTTCTAAAATATTTTTGTAAAATATTTTAGTGCAATATTTTAAAATATTTTACAAATGTTTACAAAATATTTCTGTAATATTTCTTCTCATTGAAATATTCCAAAAAATAATTTACATAAAATATTTTATGCTATGTATGGAAATACGATGCAGTAAGAATTTTAAGATGGATAAAGTTGCCGGTTCGCGAGTTGTTTTGCGTTACGTAAAGTAAAAAAAAAGAGAGTAAAAGTAACGAGGATGTTATTATAATCATAATAGTATTCGTTCGGTCCCGTGACCGTCATAATTGCAGTGGGGCTAACCTAATCGCGACAGCGCAGATGCATGGGGGATATATCTAGAGCACGTGACTTTGCGTAGCATGACTTTAAAGAATCGACGCGCTTAATTATATACGTTTTTCTTCTCGTAAATTAGGATGTAGGTATCTGACAATATATGACCGAGAAACCCTGAAACAAAGTCTACGTGTGATAATAAGACGAAAAAACGATCCTCGTAAACGTATAATTTTATTATGAAATTTTAGATAAGAAAATTTTACAATAGAAAAACGATAATTTCCCAATCGAGATTCGTAATCGTTTTTTCTCCTGTCGCGACATAACTGTTTCTCGCACGACAAGGAGAGAGGAAGTGAGAAACGGTACACTCGACATTCTAGGCTTCGTGGAAAAGCAAATGGGTACAACTATACAGAAGTATAGATTATATATACTTCGATGTTGATATGATTATATAATTATACGATAACCAACTCAGTCAATATCAACTAAAGATAACATCAATGTTATAATTCCCCTGGCGAAAATAAAAATCGAAATA
>Ga0157364_1006915_pt1 | contig 11709 bp, 7 predicted proteins | sample AttsexASBM2_FD_111476 | JGI IMG/M metagenome (GOLD analysis project Ga0157364, IMG submission 111476) | Fungus gardens microbial communities from leaf cutter ant in Ribeirão Preto, State of São Paulo, Brazil - Atta sexdens ASBM2 | ecosystem: Host-associated > Fungi > Mycelium > Unclassified ...
TGTGTGCGTGTGTGTGTGTGTGTGTGTGTGTGTGTGTGTGTGTGTGTGTGTGTGTGTGTGTGTGTGTGTGTGTGTGTGTGTGCGTGCGCGTGCGCGCGCGCGCGTGTGTGTGTGTGTGTGTGTGTGTGTGTGTGTGTGTGTGTTCATACATATTTTTATAGTAAATACGGCTTTTCATAAGAAAATAGTCTTAATAAGAGCGCATCACAGCAGCTTTGGAAATGCAGATCTGTATATCTTCTTACTCTCAATCTTATCATGCACAAGTGGATTATACTCGAATTATCATGATTATATATCATCAAGATAAGTTTTCCTGTTCTTATATATTTATTATTTTACTCTACTCAATTATTTATCTCACATTATCAATATAAATTTTTATACATGTGCATGTAGAATGCATAATTATTGCTGATTAACAATGTATCTTAAATACTTGTGCAATTTTTAATTCTTTAATTGTAACTCTCAGATAGAATTATAATTTTCAACGTAAAAATATTCACATAGCAGATAATTAAGAAGAACATAATGATATGTCAAAGTACTGATACTTAATTAATTCCATATATAAAATAGCATTGTGGTAGATACGTATACAACATTGTTTTCAATAATATTACAGATCCTGTTTTGAGAATAAGCGGCTAAAAATTAATTGGTTTTCTATATATAAAGACATGAGAATTTTATGGTACTACAAAATATTTTTTGTGAAAGATCTTCAAAATATTTTTAAGCATAAGCCTCCAATATTATATAAGCCTCCAATTATTTATGAATGTACCATATTACTCCACGATCTGAACATAAGGTTAATTAACAATATGTATTTTTAGAAGTAGTATTTAGAGAAGTATACAGATTTATGATGTTGATGTATTGAATTTTTGTTGGATAATAGATGTTTTTCGCTGTGGTACTGTTTCTGGTGTTGGTATAGCATCTCCTGTTGGCAAAACACCAGCTGGCTTTGGCTTAGCTGTAGACTTTTGTTTTGCCATTTGATAATCCCCAGAATCAAAATATTTTTGCTGAAAACATTGAAATTATGAATCATTTTCAAAAGAAATCAAAAGATTAAAAAGAATAAATGATTGTTTTTATAAAAACGTTGAAACTCTATACGATAATTAGCAGAATTGATATCTACCCCTTTGGCTAGCCTTTTTTGCAAAAATGCAGAATGACCACCAAATGGTCGACCAGCTGCATTTGGAAACTTTGCTTTTAATTTTTCTTCTTCCAATTTTTCTATAGCGCTCGACGACAGCTATAAGAAAATCTTCAATGAGGATCTATTATTATACACGTATGACTGTTGTACATGAACAAAGTTTCATGTAAATAAAATTTTAATAAAGATTGTTTCTACTCATATATTTCCTAAATCTTCTAAAATCCATATTAATGTGTACAACATCATATATTTGTTTTTTTGTCATACTAACACGGTTAGCATGGGTAAGCTATGAATAGATGTAGCTTTCTAAATATTTACATATAACAGTGCAATGGAAGAAAGTTAATTCCAACACAATCAAATCACTTGTAATAAATGAAACAATATACAATTTTTTAATAAAATAAAATGCTATTGCTCTCTCTGTGATGAAGTTCTGATAACTCATCGAAAGTACCGCCGCAGTTTCTAGTTTTCTTAATACATTAATTTATACAATACACTACATTATTAGTAAATTAATTCTATTTTCATAATTTCGTTGTCCGATTAATAAATCTCGGCAACTTGCCTCTGCAGTCGGGCTCTGCACATTCGTCTGATCGTCGCTCATCTTCGCAAATTTTGAAATGCCTCTCGTCAGCGACCGCTTGTCTTCCAACTAGTTATCTTTCGGATACTAATTTCGACACTCACGCATATAACATACATAAGCTAAGTGAGCGCAACGTAATAAACGGCAGCGTCTCTCAATCGACAGGCAGATTTCTCCGCCGTATTCCCTACAAAGTGGATACGTACACCACAGGAGTTCCGACGATTGTCAACGAGATTGTTTTCATACACGAACAGCAAAAACAGCGACGGCGTCACAAAGCCATATGTTCCCGGGTGACCGTTACCGACGTTCGCATGGCCGGTTTCCATTGCGCAGCAATTCAATCCGATTCTCATAGGGCGACTCCGATTAATGAATGCGATTAGTTCAATATTATGAATTACTCTAGCAGAATTATTATTAATTAGACCAGTGCTATCCGAGCAGAGGCGTGCTCACACATCCCACACACACCACACACACACACCACACACACACCACACACACATACACAAATAATTTTAACGTTCCAGAAGGATACATGTATATATATTAAAAGTGATACCATAATAGCGCTAATTAATCTAAAACATGTCTATTTCTATCTCTACCTATCTCTAAAATTATATCTTTCACTATTGTTTATATTATTTCTATCAATATTGATTTACTTTAATCTCTTATGTCCATTTCTAATGTTAATTTACTTGTTTACTTTTTTATTCTTTTATTTAGCTATATTGGTAGAAATTTGCTCAGAATTACAAATCTTTGAACAATATCAAAATTTCTATATAACGTATCGTTATTATAATTGTCTCTGATCTAAATATCCTCAATCATATTGAATAACAAAAAATTGATAATTAATCACTGATTGACATAAGTTTTGCAGCTACTTCATCGAAATCATCCATAGTAACAACTCCGAGTAAATTTGATTTGAATTGTTTAAAGTAATATTTTCAATTATAATTTATCGTTCTAAATTTCTTAATTTTATCTTTCTTTTTGTGTAAAAAAAAAAATTTTAATTTATCCATGTTAACATATAAGATGATTCTTTTTTATTTAAAATTAATTAATAAAATATTTTTATTTGATAAATTAATTGTTGATTAAGTTAATCGCAATTTGGTCATTCTTGAATAAATCGGATTTTCACCATCAGATGCTATAAACATTAAATTGAGATCACGTGACTACGCTTTTCAAGTCTCATGAAATGGCACCTTTAAGATGCATTCAACTTCGTGGAAATGCTCGCGAATCATCATTTTTTATCCTTCTTGTCGTTAAATATTAAACAATTAAACACAGCCAATCAACAGGCTTGAAAAGCTTATCGTACGATAAAAAATAAATGAATGTAATATTAGCCTTTAGATCTTTGCCAATCTGCGACAATGGCGCCAGCTGATCTTTGATTTAGGTTCCGCTATGTTCAAAGTGGACGGTGATGTGTGATGGACGTGACTCGTCGCGCATTCACATGGTATACTTACGGCGACACAACAAGACGGTTCCAAAGCATTCCGGGATACTCACGGAGAGAGTGAGATACCATGAACACGTTAATTCACACCAAAATGATCGCCGGTCACGGTGGAGTAATTGTTCGACGTATGTGTCACCGTGCGTTATTTCACGTCCTATTAGATCAGCGCGATTTTATACAATAATTTTTTTATAATACTTGTTGAAGTAAAAAATTTCATCATTATTATCATTACATTTATGTAACGATAGATGATACGTACTCTATCGTGAAATTAATGTATCCTATTTAAAATGTCAACGTCTCCCCGAATTCCTCTATTAAATATTCCATTACGATATAGTCACGTTTAAATCTAAAAAAAACGTGGGCTGATAGGTTATGTTCCCATTTTTTTTTTTAAATATAAATTTATATTTTTTGAAGAGCGTATTACCTTTTTTGTTGCTCTATTTTGCAATCATAAAAGATTTTGCTATTCGTTTTGTGTGTGTGTGTGTGTGTGTGTGTGTGTGTGTGTGTGTGTGTGTGTGTATATGAAATATTTAATTCTTTAATTCTTTGTTCAATTATTAATAGGAAAAGCAAAATATTATTACTATTAAAAATAACTTGTAATTTATGCTAGGATTAGATAAGTTAAACTATTTTGCTCCATACTTTATAATTATTTAAAAAATTGGAAACAGCTAATTTTATATTTTCAGGATACTCCCCGTTTAAATTATGGTACAATACCAATCATACAATGGGTAGCATATCTTTAATTTATACTCGTTTGAGAGATCCAAGAAGATTATTGCTGGAGCCTATAGTGCTACCAATGTATATTAATAATAAAACATGTCTACAAATTCGTACCTTTTATGTAACTCCAAGTTGGAAGGGTCAAGAGTCATCATCTAAGATTGAAGAAACGGTGAAGAATATTAAAGAAGAAAAAGAACTTCAAAATAAAACAGTAGATAGTATTGCCATGAAAAATAGTGAGCAACCAAAAAAAGCTGTTGCTAAAGTTACAATATGGCAAAAAATTAAGGGCGAGATATTGCATTATTATCATGGATTTCGATTATTTGGTCTCGATTTGAAAGTATCAGCAAAATTAATATGGAGAGTTTTACATGGGAAGGAACTTAGTAGAAGAGAACATCGTTTAGTATGTTAAGCAGATTACATTTGTTATATATTCATCATCAGTTTGATATATATTAGTATTAAGATAATAATCAGTCATATTTTCTGACAGCTGGTAAAAACAACTGGGGATATGTTCAGATTGATTCCATTCTCTGTTTTTATTATTGTTCCATTTATGGAATTTTTATTGCCAGTGGCAATTAAATTATTCCCTGGCATGCTACCTTCTACTTTTCAGACAGCAGTTGAAAAAGAAGATAAACTTAAACAGGCTTTGAAGGTAAAATATAGATTTCAAATTTAAGATATTAAAATTAAAATATAAAATCTAATAAAAAAATATATATATATATATATAAACAGAACTTGACAAATACAATGTATATGAATATCACATAAAATAGTATAGTAACCTACTTTAATAAAAGCTTAAATATTATTTTAATAAATATCTTTTTTTTTTATAAACAGGTTAAGATAGAAATGGCGAAATTTTTACAAAAAACATTGGACGAAATGGCGTTACAATCATCAGATCACAAATCTGAAAAAGCTAAAGAATTTGCAGAATTTTTCTACAAAGTACGGACAAGTGGTACTGTTGCAACCAACGAAGAAATCATGAAATTTAGCAAAGTTTTCGAGGATGAAATTACTCTAGATTCTCTCTCACGATTACAACTAATTGCTTTATGCCGTGTATTAGATGTGCAAACACTTGGAACTACCAATTTTTTAAAATTTCTACTTAGGATGAGACTCAGAAGTCTTACTGCAGATGATAAAGTATGTATTCATGAAGTACAGTTTTCTTTATGTAAAATTATTTTTTCTATTTTTCTCTCTCACACACACGCGCGCGCGCGCGTACACAAATACATTAAAATATCAAATCCTTTTTTTTAATGATAATAGCTAATTGAGAAAGAAGGAGTTGAAAGCCTAACTAGAGCTGAATTGCAACAAGCTTGCAGAGCACGTGGTATGCGTGCTTATGGATTACCAGAGAGCAGATTAAAAGAACAATTATCACAATGGTTGGATTTAAGTTTAATTAAAAAAGTTCCACCCTCTTTACTATTATTATCACGAGCGCTTATGATACCAGAAACGATGCCTATGTCGGACAAGCTAAAGGCAACTATTTCAGCCTTGCCTGATACGGTTGTGACACGTACAAAGGGTGCTATTGGAGAGAAAGAAGGTAAAGTGGATCATAGAACCAATATCGAAATTATAAAAATGGAAGAACGCAAAATTGAAGAAGAGAGAAAAGAAAAGAAAGAAGCTGAACCACAGTCTATTCCGGAATCTAGTACTAAAACAGATGAAATTACTACTACTGATGTCAAAGTTTTGGAGCAAGCTCTGGATTCAATTGGCAAAGTTAGTAAATAATTAAAATATATATGCAAGTAATTCTTTAATATTTACAACTTTCTTAATATTATATTATCTTATTTTTAGGATAATAAAACTATGGCTGTAGAGAAAGAAGAAATCAAGGAACTTAAGGAAGAAATGGCAGAGTATCAAGAAGATATTAAGGAATTATATCAAATTAAAGCGGAAGCAAAAGGTCAAACAGATATAGAGAATATTAAAATATCAAAAGGTGCTAATAGACTTTTCAAAAAGGTAAATAAAATGATCTCAAAAATGGATGCCGTTTTGTTGGAGCTCGAACAATCCGAGAAAAAAGTTAAACAAAGAATCGAATCGTTGGGTCCTGATGAGAAAAAGGATGCCAAAGATGTTGAAGAATTAGTTAAAATAGATGAGCTGATTGCAGCCATTAAACAAATCCAAAGTGTACCCGATGAATATCGTTTAAAACGCATAGCAGAAATTTTAGGAAAAATTGATGACGATCGAGACGGTGCAATAAAAATAGAGGATGTGTTAAAGGTACAAAACAAACTAAAAATTTTTATTAATAAATATTATCCTACAATATTATCCTACAATAAATATTATTCTACAAATAAGATAATATAATATTGAAAATTTTGTAAATATTATATATAAGCATTATACAACTTTATATTATATATTAATATTACATTTATTTATTGATATATTAATCACGTAATATAATTTTTACAGGTTGTAGAATTAATAGGTAAAGAAGATGTTAACTTAAGCAAAGAACAAGTAGATGAATTGATAGAATTAATGGATAAAGAAGAAGTATTAGAAGTAGAGGAACAAATACAAAAATCATTGGAAAAGGATTCCAAGACCTCTCAACCAGAAGAGAATATAAAAGCTACGCATAAATCTACGGTTCCAGCTACACCAGTAACAACTGAGCCAGGATATGGAAAAGAGGAGTTAGTAGATGATGCTGTCAGAGAATCCAGTAAAACTTATGGAAATCAGAATATTGAAGAGAATAAGCAGAAATCAACTGTCGTTCTTAAAAGTAATTCCAAATCTGATGAGATAAAAAATCCTCCAATTACATCAGGTGTTCAATCAACAGCGAAAAAAGCAGAAGGTTCTAAACAACTGTGATTAGCGCACAATAAAGTATAAATTAGTATATGTAATTATCAGCAATATTTTTACTGAAATGATGTTTGATATGGATCTTTGTTTTATATCTTACATATTCTTTTCCTTAGAAAAATTTGTAATTTCTTCAAATAGATCAATAGTAACATTATAATATTTAAAAAGATAAATCTTATATTGACACAAGGCACAAAGATGTCATTACTTAATTGGCCATAACTATTATGTTGTACATAGAAAAAAACACATATATTGAATATACATAATATATTAGTCACTTATAATATTTGAATAATATTAAGTATTGTGTAATATTGATTTCTAATTTTTTTTATATGCACACACAAAAACCCGAAGTTTCCCATTGAAGACTGTGATGCATTTAACAGCATCATTTATTCTCTTTTATTCATAATAATATACTTGTGTTGATCATAAATGCATTGTTAAAATATATTTATTCTGTAATTAATTGTCGATGTTATATATTATAATCTTAAAAGGAATGAATAGAATATCGTTAGCTTAAACATTGACAATAAATTACAGATATATTAAAAATGTTTTTTTACTACAATCCTCTGGGATCTTCAGTAAGCCGAGAGGATAAATCATTCCAACTGTCTTCTCAATGCCATTGTATACGTGTTGATACACTGAGCATAGATATCACTAATTCAAAATAATCCGTCAAATAATAGTCTTCAACTATATTATTTTGTAAAATACTATTGTTCAATACTATTGTTACAAAGTAATTGGTTGCTCAAAGCAAGATAAATATACAGTAATTCATAATTTTATTTCCATTTATGAAAAACACAGGGAAGCAAAAAATCTTAACATAAAAATATAATATTATTTGTGCTTTGTACTACGTAGAGAATTAAATTTGCAAAAAAAATTCTACCGTTTGCACGGTAATTTTATGTGACAAGATGTTACATCAATTTCGGAGCCCTATATGTACATAAGAGAAGAAATATTTATTGCATATTTGTTACTCTATAATATTAATCGAACGAAGATCATCTAAATGTATTATAAAGAAAGAAGATGAATTCAGAAAGAACATTCAGAGTGATCTATTTCTTTACTTCTGCGCATGAAAGTCTAAATGTAAATGTAAGAAAATATATTATTTTTTTAAATTTTTATAGGCTCTTTCAAAAGAAATAAAACTGTGTGTGACATTAAGTATCCTACAAAAATGAAGTTTTTATAAAATTATATATATTGTTGCATCATTCTATTTTATTTGTTCTATTTCCTATGTTTCGTCGCTTCTTTGCATTTGTTGCAAAAATAATTAATTTCGAAAAGAGATATTTTAAATTTTGATATATAAATCCAACAATTATAAATAAATATAATATATTTATTGCTATATTACATGCTATGAAAAATCATTTCATAGCTCTGTCATTTTACATATAACATCGTAAAATAAAAGTATTTATTTGAAAAATCATTATTGTTGTAAATATTTTTAAAAATATATTTAAAAATATTTTTAATAATAAAGAAATATACAAATATAATTACATGACAAAATTTAAATTATGTACAATTATTTCATGAATCTTAAATAAAGAATTATTTTTTTTCATGTATTTATTCTACAGGTACAATAAATCCATTATAATAATCAATTTTCGAATATATTGATCAGTTACATTTTTTTTGTTGGTATTTGTTTACATTGGCATTTATTAAGTAAATATATTTTACAATAAATAACATTATATGTTGTAGAGAAAATTATGTTTAGATCTAATTTTCTTAACGATATTTTGATGTATAAAATAACTAGTTTCAACAAAAATTGTTTTACAAATAAAAATTTATTTTTTATCACTTCGATAAGTAGAATACTTGCTAAAATAAACTAATTAATTACATTTTTCACATATAAAAATAAAATTTCTATTAAGCTTTCAGTTACATATATTTCGTTGTTTGCTAATACATAACATACATAAGTAATTTATTTATTTATTAAGACTATTTCATTAAAATGTGAAAATAAGTTATTTAAAAATCATTTATCATAATAATAAATATATAAAAGATATTTAATACATTATATGTTTTAATAATATTAGAATTTAATATATATCTATATCTTCTACTTAGAATTGGTTAATTACAAAATCTTTTGGACATAAGTGAATGGATAAATATAATAATGTTAAATAATAAATCACATCGATATTAAATAAAAACGCGTTTAATGTATGATAAAATAGCAGATCAAACATAAAATTGCAAAGATATAATGGTCAGAAAATGTATTGCGCGCTCGTGTATGTGTGTGCGTGTGTGTGTGCGCGCGCGCGCGCGTGTGTGTGTGTGTGTGCGCGCGCGCGCGCGCGTGCGTGTGTGTGTGTGGTGTGTGTGTGTGCGTGCGTGTGTGCGTGCGTGTGTGCGTGTGCGTAAATATCTGAATCTAAATGTTGTTATAAAATTCTTCTAAAGGATTTTAAAGTTTGATTGACCTCATTACATTAACAGTAAACACTTAAAAGGCACAATCAACATCAACAGTACAAAAGTATCAAAATTAAATAGACAAATATTTCACTTTTCTTTCATAAGAAAATTACTGTAATATACGCATTCTGTGAATTTTAATGACCATTCTGTAATACAATTCTCAAGTCACTTTTCTCTTCGTTAAAGCTGCATTAAAATTGGTTATTTTATCTGCATAAATGCGCCTCATAGAGGTAGAAGTTTTTAAACAAGTGACTTAATTAATTATGTGAATTAATTATACAATCAGTCTCTAATATTACAGTCTAATATGTTAAACATAAAAATTCATTTTTTTTTACATCATGACTTGATATTTCAGATGTGCGAGTAACGATGTACGCTAAATGCTACTGTAAAATAAGCCACTGGTAATCTATTACATACATAAATTAGAAATTATAATAAATCAATTTTTGTAACAAAACCTTCTTGATTTTATGCTATAATTTATACTTAAATCTAAATTTTTTATATTTGCACGCAAAATGTGTCCACTTTTACATAATAAAATTTAATATACAACATTGTATACAACAAAGACAAATAATTATTAAAGTATTATAACCGTTATAAAATTCACTCACACGTTCGAGATATCAAACTGCATTATAAAATGCTATGATAAAAATAACTATATAAAATAAAACATAGCAGATATATTAAAACTATGTGAAACACATATATATGTATGCATATAATATATAAACAAATTGCTTACAAATTATAAGTTTTTGTTACTTTACAGTGTTATGACTATTTTGATTGTATCTGAACTTTCTTCATTATATCAATCAAAATATGCAAAAGAATTCCATTCACACATTCTCTATAATTTTAAATAATTTTTTAAACAAATTAAAGTGCTGAACTCATTAAAGGTTATAAATAAATAAATGCGAAAGATAGCTAAGAATGCAATTATTTTATTTCAACATGAACGTAATTACATTATTTGCATAATCGGAAAAACAAAACAAATAATCTTCATAGTAATATGTACCGTTTACATTTTCGATCTCCTCAAATATGTTATCGATATCACTTATGTTTCAGCACTCTAAAGACAAGTAATTGCAAATAATCTTGCATGCATTTCTGTTTTTATGCTATTATAAATGTTATAAATTTTGTTCAATTTTTTTCAATTCAAATATCATATCTTATATAAATATATTACATGATACATAATATAAACTAGAAAGTAATAAAATGTATTGCTATTAAAATTTTTTAAATAGTTTCATAGAAAACAGGTATAATGGACCATATTTTTGAAATATATATCAATTACTATATATAATACATATAAATATATTAGAATTGTATAGTATATCTTAAGTTTTAGATATATTTGAATAGCGAAGATTAAAAGCGTCAATTCACTGTAAAGTATCAGAAAACTTTCATTTTTATATAAATACAGTTCTCTTACGCTTAGCTTTCAATTATATAGGAGTTGAACCTTCCATAACATAAGCTACATATTGTTTTATGTTTGTTATAGCAAGATGCAGCACTTTGTTTCCTTATTACGTTCACTCCCATCTCCTTGGTTTTCCTGTGCCTTGCGAGCAGCTATTGCTCTCATTAAATCAAAGAATACCTGCAACGTGAAGTAAATGTCTTTATTTATTTCTGTGTAAATTGATTTTTTGAAACATATTATATATTAATGATTGAAAATATATAAAAAAAGGAACTATCAATGTAATATTATAATATGCAAATATTATTTAAAAAATTTACTTATTACAGAACAATTTTTACTTTCTCCTGTTAAAACTTTTTTGTTTATTTATATTTATTTAGTATTTTATTAAAATATTATAAATAAAAAAAGATTATATATATTTACAAAATCTACATTTTTCAAAATTGTTATTCTCAAAAATTATTTAATTAATTAACTTTGTGCAAATCAACAAGATATATTTTTTATTTTAACTTACAGCAATAATATATGCCTCAATTCAAAGTAAAATATTTTATGCTTTTTTCTTTTCTTATAAAATAATTATTAATTATTTATAATACAAAAAATATAGTTCACTTATATGACATATAACAAGACATTGCAACACAAAGTAATTAAAAAAAAAAAAAAAAAAAAAAAAAAAACAAAAATTTTTTGAATAAGCGGTGAAAAGCTTTATAGAAAAGTGTAAAATTTCACATTTATTTTGTAAATTATAAAACATTTTTTATTATAAATATAATATTTGGACATTTGAA
>Ga0157364_1006916_pt1 | contig 11709 bp, 6 predicted proteins | sample AttsexASBM2_FD_111476 | JGI IMG/M metagenome (GOLD analysis project Ga0157364, IMG submission 111476) | Fungus gardens microbial communities from leaf cutter ant in Ribeirão Preto, State of São Paulo, Brazil - Atta sexdens ASBM2 | ecosystem: Host-associated > Fungi > Mycelium > Unclassified ...
AGGTTCATCTGTCACTAGTTTATGTATGAAGTTTCATGACATTTCGTTCATTCGTTTACAAGCTACAGTCGTTTAAGTGGCGCTACTTTCGCCTTCGTTCTGTCTCATCACGATAACGCCGTCGTACACGTCCTTGAAAGCGATGGCCAAATTGGACCAATTACGATTCGAATTGGTTGCACACCCACCATATTCTCCAGACTTGGCCCCCAGCGACTGTTCCCAAACCTCAGGCTCCAGGGAAAGAAATTCACATCGAATGAGGAAGTCATCGCGGAAACCGAGGCGTATTTCAAAGGCTTGGACGTTTCGTACTACAGAAAGGGCATCGAAATGTTGGAAAATCGCTATACCAAGTGTATCGCCCTCGAAGACAACTATGTTGAGGAATAAATATAACTTTGCCCAAAAAACGCTTGTTTTCATTAAAAATCCCGGGGCTTTTCAGCCTATGTAGTATAATATAACTTTTATATAGAAAATTAAGCTCATGTAAATGCAATGCAATAAATTAACATGTCAAGGATTTAAAAAAAACGAGCAAAATGTAATTAACTAATAAAATTTGACTTTTATTACATTCGTATAACACTATAAATTTCAAACGTTTCGACTTACAGTCTTCATCAGTGATAATAAAGAAAACGTATTTACGTAACCTCATCCAATGTCAACGAACTAACATATGATACACAATAAAAATTATCACTCTAGGCTAATCTTATTTAATTATTCCCGCGTTAAGATATTATCGAAATAAATATCAAGTCAGAAATTTGAAAGTCCGTAATTATAAAATTGTATTTAACTGATTCTTTAGTTGTTATCGAGAATCAGTTCAGTCAATAATTTCATATAAAACATCATTTCGAACAAGGATTTCTTCAACGATTATCCTACTATATTATACAATTAAATGTCAATTTCTAATTAAAAAATTATTATATTTAATTCATTGATGAGAATTTATTTTTCACTTACGTTAATTTATGTAGAATAATCCGTAATATCTTAACACAGGAATAATTAAATAAGATTAGCTTCTAGATAATTTTTATTATGTATCGTATGTTAGTTCGTTGACATTGGATGAGGTTACGTAAATACGTTTTCTTTATTATCATTGATGAAGACTTTGTCGAAATGTCGAAATGTTTGAAATTTATAGCGTTATATGAATGTAATAAAAGACGAATTTTCTTAGTTAACTATATTTGCTCGTTTTTTAAAAAAGCCTTGACATTTCAATATAACTTTTATATTTATTAAAAATGCATTTAGTTTGTATAAAAACGCTTTTCAAATAATCGAGGTAACATAAAATACCCGAAACAAGGCATATATCCAATCCATTCGAGTCACTGAACATTGAAGTACATAAATGCAACTGCTTTCATAGATTAGGTTAGGTGACATGCTCACTTATTTTAAATTCGTTCGTGTACATGAATGCAACTGCTCCAACCGCTATCTTACCTGTGATTCAAGTACTCTCTGGGTTAATTTGGAGCATGCGACGCAAACAAACCTTAGCTTAACTTGTCAAAATAGTATGCTGATGTGTGCGCTTGTGCAGATATATTAGTTACGCGGAGCGGTTTCCGACGCATGCGTATAATGTTATATCAAAATTGGGAGCCACTTTTTCAAACAAGTTAGCAGTCTAATAGTATGTATAAAAGTCTGTGAGTGCATCCGTGATGAGAAGAGATAACATGGTCCGTGTTATTACTGCCAGTTGTCAATGTAGACTGTGTTCCAAAATTTACTGCCAGTACTGAAAGGCTGTAATCAAAGTCTCGCTACAAATGCTTTGAAGCATTTGATGGACCAATTAGAAGAAAGAATTTTACAAACTAACCAATTAAAAACCGCTTTAAAGCGTTTACAACATTGCATTGACCGTACCCCTTGACGTGTTTGTAACGTTTAATTTCAAATGACACGTCAAGATGAATTAACACGATATTAATCTGAGGAACGATTTATATTAATTTATATCTCATGAAAATTATGAATCGATGTTTGTAAACTTCTTTGTTTTTTTTCCCGTTGAGGTGAGTTACACGATTATCACTGATTTTTAATTGCACTAACAGTAAAATGGTAATAATTTATAGCATATTGATTACTGCATTTTTGTTAATCTGCGAGTGACTTACTTTCAACGAGGTATTATATTCTATTTTTCGCTGAAGATGACTCCAAAGTGAGCCGAAACGTTCGATATAATAAATGAAGACAACACTTGAGTATTATCTACATTTCCTAACTCTTTACTCTTACTTCAGCGTTAAACTCTCATTAGTCTTGTTTTAATGTTTTAATTATTGTTTTTTAATTGAATAAATTAATGTTTAATTAATTAGAATAAACATTTAATATGATAAACTTATTTACAAATAAATATTTACCTCCTCTTTAGATTCCATCTTGTTTAAATTTAAATCTAACCACTTGTCGTGTTCTTCTTTTTGTATCTATCACTATATTTCCAACTTGTCTATTTTGCTCATTACTTTAATGCTAGAAGTTGAATCCAACTTCTTCTTGATGTAGCGTCACAGAAGATAATCACGTGCATAAAACTTATAGTAAATGGAAAGGGAATACGGACGTCAAGTTGTGAGCAACATCTAAAAGAAAAATGTCTTTCTATCCTGCTCAGTAATTGTTCTTTATGCGCATAATCATCCTCCGTCAATAAAAATTTTAGATGCCAACACATAATCATATTGTTTACTTAAAATTTTTATGAGACAATTATTTTGTTTATTGATAAATATAAAAGAGATTTTATTATAACTTCTTAATGGTTAATAAAATAAAATGATTCAATATTGCATTTTGTGTTGTAATCAAAACAATATCTTATCATAAGTATATCTTATCATAAGTAAGTATATTATACAACTCATAATTATCAATAAATACTTGTATGCTCGCATGTTTTATAACAAAAACAGAGAAAAATTAATGATTCCTTCGGAAGATATAGTAAAAGTTATAGGCGCGTGCAAAAAAGTTATAAGATAGAATAATCATTTTATTTAAACAAAATATTAAAGATTTCTTAGCGTTAAAAATCTGTGTTAATGCTGTGATTGATTATGCTTTTATATATTATGTTTGAACATAATAAAAGAAACCAAAAAATTTTCGATTATAATGGAATAAAGATAAAATGTATCATTGAAGTCTATATTAAAATACGCCTATATCACGAAGCAAAATTCTCAATGACGCTGAAAAAAAAAAAATATATTAAATATTAAAAAATGATACATTTTTGTCATCAATAAATTATTTAAAAGTATTTTTAATTTCCATTTTAATTTCTTTTGAATTAATTATTTATTTGAGTATTTTTCTATTAGTTTTTAGTGATAATTACTATATCTCATATATAATTGATATAATTGTACTTTTTTTACTCTTTATAATTCGAGTCATATTCTGTATAATTCAACATACATATATTCTTATATCTTATCAAGTGATTTTTCCTCTTCATTCAATATAGTCAATCTTTCTTCTTTAATATTTACAGTTTACAATTATTTTATGTTTTATAAAATAATTTAAAGAGAGAACTCGCGGTAACTAAAACATCACGCCTCACTTAACACACTTTGACATGCACGAAAAAAAGAAAAGTCACTGAGCAGAACAGAAATACATCTTCTGTCTCTCACGTATTCTGATAATTTTACTAGAATATTTATATTTTGTTTGCTAGAATATGCCATTCTAAAAGCTGGCGTATTTCTTGGAAAATTAGAGAAGGAATGCAACCAATTGCTGATTAGAATTTCTGTACATAATACATTCGTAATAAAAATGCTAAACGAATTTATGATTGGTTTTTTCGTAACCTACGCATTTCAAAAAGTATGTCTGATGGGGAATTTCCCATTACTTTCCATCGCGTATATATGAGTGGTATATGAGTGATGATCGAATGAATCTGAAAAGATAATAATAATTGAATTTCATTAAAATCGGAGATGAGGCAGCTGTTCTAAATAATTATAATTTATTTAATATAAAAATATTAAATAAACATTTAAAAAATAATTATTCAGTTTATCATCCTCAAAAACCAATGAAAATAGGCTTATTCGACACGTTTTTGCATGAAAGAATCTGGCAAAAAAAACGTTGCTCTGTGAGATATTAAGTGTTAAAGTTAATGACTATTGAGATTAGGAAATCTGTCACAAAATGAAGTCTATAATTGTACTGTTTCATATGGGTATCAATTGATTTCGACTTTCCACGCAAAGCTTGGTGGAAGGGATAACATAGTATGCTTAGTTTGCAAACATCTCTCTCTAAATCTCCGTCATATCTGTCTATGAATGTCAGGAGAAAAGGTTGCTAACTGCGAAACGCTAAACATAGGGTGATATTCACTTAAGATAGTGAAATTGGTTTCTATAGAAAAAGAAATACACAAAGTGTGTTAAACAAGGAAAAATTTAGTATCAATTTCAGAACGCGAAACAGATCGGTCTTCGTAGCCGATTCTTGCATTTAAGACTATCTTAAGTACAATCTTAGATGATGAAGATGTTATAAGTCAATTTGAGGACTGTATTAGCATTATTTAAGACATTATTTAAGATTGCTTTAAAATAAAAATGGACTATGCATGACTGCTACAATTATACTGTTGCAAAATCGAAACCTATGTGCATTTTTTTCAGATAGAATAAGCTAAATAAGAAATTCGACCAACAACAAAATTTCGGCGTAACAACAAAATAGCGTAAAAAGCATAACGTAACTAAACGGAAACTGATGTTCTCATAAAACGATATGGTTGGTTGGCGCTTACAGCGTAAGTTACGCTTACACAAGTTAGACACCGCATGTGATGGCATTTTCACTGCTTGAATAGATTATTCCAGTTCCATTATAAATTATATAATCACGTGACACGCTTGACGCTGCTTCTCAGCTCCTATGAGATGGTAGGACTAGGAAGGAAGACTAAAATATTCACATATAAGCGTCAAACAGCAGAAGCAGCAACCAATCAAAGAGGCGATTTTTAAAGTGACATAAAAAATATTTTGCTCATATTGGCCAGTTAATTGGTTGCTGCTGTAAACGCACCTTGAAGAGACTCCACTCAGAGGTGCGTTCCAAAACTCGACTCCGAGCAACGAAGTTAATTCTACTGCTGTTTTAAAACCCGAAGTAACTAATACCGCCATAGGCAGAGTTTATTCGTTCCAAAAATGACCTAGTTTTCATAGAACACTAGAAACATAAGTATTCGCGCCCACCATTTTTATTCCTTTTCCCACTCCTCTATCCTCATTTCATTACTGAGCTGTGACAGATTATGATCATTATGATCTATATTTGCTGCTTGAAATTTTGTAGTTCCTTTCTTCATTTTTGCTCTCAAAATCATTGAATATCTATTGTAATATTAGTGCAGGAAGAGTCTGGCGTTCAGGTTATTTCTAGGTAATGTGCCAAATATGTATGTCAATTTGAAGAAAAGGATTGAAATTTTTCGTTTGCGAGAAAGTGTAGTGATGTTTTATTCACAAATCGTGTATTTATTTTAAAGCAATACAGCAAGTTGTCGATAAATATTATCTGCAGGAAATTTTAAATAATATCTTTTTTTGATCTCTTAATATAGTTTACTGCAATGCAACAAGGCATTTTATAAATTTTTTTGTCTTTGTTATTATAATATATAATATTTCAATTTTTTTATATCTTTCTTTTCTCTTAATCTTATGATAAAATTTTGAAATGCGGAAATACATAGATACGAAGTTACAAGGTTTCCAACAGCTTAGAAGCTATAATAACCGTAACGAGCATAATCTTCTCAGCTCAGCGACGGAATGGGAACAGAGCAAGGAGTGGGGAAAGGAGTAAAAATAGCGGATACTCATGTTTACAGTGCACCTGTCGTTCGAATGTAACAGGGAAATACTTGACTGTAGTTGGTTGATTCTTACATTCTGATCCGGATTAAAACTTCGATGGAAACTAGGCCAGTGAGAGTTAAGTATTCCTCGGAATTAACTATATAGCATTATTCGTTTTATCTCTCGGGAGTTACTCGGGATCGCTCCGAACGAACCCAGCGTACTTGAAATGCAGGATTCACACTATGTATGACATCCATCATACGACGTATCGATGAATATCGGACGTCATATAATATCGGAGCCAAAAAACGAAATGAACAATGCTTATGGATGCGTTCGTTTACTGCAGTTACTGCCGTAGATATCGTTTATTCTGCCTGCAAAGGCGACTACAGCGCAGTTTGTTATTCGTTTACGCAGGGATGTATACCATCCGTGCAGCTCGAAGGTCGTACTCAGGATGTTCCATAAGAGTGCAGGATCAGGAAAGAGAATACAATTATGATGGACGTGCCAGATAGGTGTAGGGATGAAATTTGCATTTGCGCTTGTGTAGCTCGGAATCGAATCCAAAGTATGACGATAATGACCGATTGGACATGATTCTTGAACCACAATGCACCAAAACATCCAATTATTATTCTATTGTGCTTTCATAACGCTAATGTACAACGAACGCTCAGGATGCAATTACATGAAGTGTGGTACGCGGCACACGGTACAGTAACTAATAGTAATTAACTAGGCAACTAGGAAACTGCGTACCACCTATTGGCTCCTGCATACTGAATGCGGAAACGCTGTGCGGCAAAATGAGACGCGGTAACTAATGAATGAACATTAGGAGCTGTAAGCTTATTGGCTATCGCATCACATTTTGCCGCGCGGCAAGCGTTTCCGCGTTCAGTATGCAGAAGCCATTTTTCACTGATATTAACATCGAACATGGTTTGCGCGCGATTTGCAGCATGAGCTAGTGACAAACTCACAGAAGTATGAAGAATTTTTTTAAATAGTTTGTTCCTAGTCGCAAACCGCGCTCTATGTATTGGGTTGTCCGAAAAATTCGTGCCGATGTTGAAGGAAAATTAAAACGCAGAAGATTTAAATTTTAGTATACATTTATTAAATTATATAGATAAGTCGGCACGAACAACCCAATAGTATCAGCGAAAGAAAGATGATATGTAGTATGCGGTTTCCTAGTTGCTTAATTAGTTACTTTTTTTTTTATTAGTTACTGTATCGCGTATCGCGCTCCATGTAATCGCATCTTCAGGGCGACTGTTACGATTAATCAACGATTAGCTCAATCAATAGAATTATTGTTATAGATAGATTTTCATTACTTTTATCACAGTTAAGTATAGAAACGCAGAGATGGAAGTATCACGAAGGTTAAGGACGATATACAGTCTTGCTGTTGAATTAATCGTCAATTAAGTTAATCATTAGTACAGTCGCCCTCAGAGAAGAACTGACATTATTTGTCATCATTCTGATATCTATCAAAATGATGTCTTTAATGTCCTTGTAATCAAAATGTCTACAAATAACATTATTTCCCTCCCTCTCTTTCTCTCTCTCTCTCTCTCTCTCTCTCTCTCTTTCTCTCTCTCTCTCTCTCTCTCTCTACCTGAGAATGTATAGGTTTATTGCGTCATATGCTCCAACACATACACCCAGCAAATAAGAATAGATTAAAATGGATTGAAATTTTTTTCTATCCGAATGCGTATTTTAAATAGTCAATACTTTTTTTTAATTTAATTGGATTCAATTGAATTTAATTAGATTCAATTGGATTGAAAAACTGCTTTTCTTATTCAAAATTTTAAATTGAATTCATAATGCACAGAAAAAGCTAATATTATTTTTAGATTGAAAGGCATGGAGATATGCTCCATGCAATTCCTATAAATAAATAAAAATGCATTCAGGATTGAAAAATATTCATTTCAATATTCGTGAATCAATTTCTAAAAATCGGAATCCATTTCAATTCATTTCAATCCATTCTTTACTGATTACATAGGATATTAGTTTTCTGCCAGACCACTTGAAGCTCGACAATTATCCTTTCCATTTCCATCATTCAACACAGAGCTCGCACTTCTCTTTGTATATGTATTGTTTTGTGGAATACTTTGCTTGCAGTGCATAAACGACAAACTGCGCTGCAATTGCTTTGCAGGATATCTTACTGTTCATAATACTGCCATCTATAATAGCCGATATTACTAAAAATTAATTTTGTTAAAATATTAAAAAATGAAAAGAACAATTTGTCGAAATCGATTCTACTAAAGTGAAAATAATGCAATATAAGATATATAATGGAAAAGGTGAAGTTGTTAATTTGTACTGGTGATCAGATTAATTTAAAAATCACACTTTTTGAATGTAGTTTGAAAATATCAACATATATATATAAAAGATTTATAAACTTTATATATATATAAGATTTATAAACTTTTTATAAATAAATTTTATTATATTTTGGCCTTTATGTAATATTTCTTTTTCATTTAAGCTTAATTTCATAATTCATGGTTAATTCTTAAACGATTCAATTTAATTTTCATCTATCATCAGTATAAGATGAGGAATAGATTGAACTTCGATTAAGACTGATATTCATAGTCAGATTTTAGATTCGAGACATTTTAAGTACGATCTTAAGAAGTTGCGAACCAATCAGAGGGCTGCATTAGCATTTTAAGACATTTCTTAAGACGGTGTTGAAATAAGAATCGACTATGAATATCGACCTTAAGAGTTAAGTATGAGTTCTGAAACTGACGTCTTATTTTGCACAGATGAGCACATATGAATAATTTCGCATGAAAATGACAATTTCTCGATTGTATACGGAATTGCTATTTCCGTATGCGATATTTGTTCAAGAATAGTTCCCTAGGCCTTAATTTTCAATCAGCTCAGTTTTTTCAGATTTTCTATTGGAAGATATGATCCGTTACGAGCAGCTATTCATGCAGAGGTCCATTGCAGAGGTAAATTTAGGGTATCATTCATGAAGCTTTATCCTTAGGAAAGTGAAACGTGAAAATTTTTATTATTGAAGTTAATGGAGAAACTTTTCACTTTTCATCCTAGAGAAAAAAATTCATGATTGATACCTACTTGTTGCAAATTCCCTAAGAAATTTTCTTATAAGTTTGTCTAATTATGGTTTGTCTAATTATGGGTACCCGTGGTAGATTTGACTAATGATCCATGAGAGGAGGCTCTTATCTTGTAAATTCCCTTGGATTTTTTCATGTGTTCCTATATAAGGAACTATATATAGAGGAACTATATATAGAGGAACTATATATAGACTTATAAGATAGACAGAGCATTCACACGAGAGAAGCTGAAGACAACATTAAAGGATAGCTCTATTCCAAACATAATTGTTTTTCTCTTTTACAATGAGCGATGAGAAGCCAATCAGTTTGATCGTAAGGTCACAACTCTCGAACGTTAATCTTCGTTGCTTTCGGCTACTTCCCGATTTGCCGCGACTAATCAATTCACCACTAGAAAAGAAGAGAAGACTATTCCGCGATTATTTCTTTCTCTTTCTATCAAGCTTCTCTATCTATCTTCAGCTTCTCTCGTATGAATGCTCCGTCTATCTTATAAGTCTATGAGGACTATAAGATTCTGGTTGTATTCCATAAAGAAATTTAGAGGAAATATATATATATATATATATAGGAAATAACATAGGAAATTTTTGTACAAGATTTTACATAAAAATCTATGGCATCCAGTCCATGAAAAGAGGCTCCTATAAGATAGATATGGGAAAAAGAATGATGTGCACGTTGATGTAATCCTAAATGACATCCTACAGTATGTTCCGTATTTAGGACTATTTTCGTGTGCAGATAAAGTAGATTAAACTGAGTCGAAAAGTCCTATATCATTTTGTAATTTTCACAATAATCAGTTTCTAAAAATTGTCGAATAAGCGGGTAAAATTGACGCATAAAACAACTTTAAAATATTTTTCAGAGTTCTTTATGATATATTTTAAAGATGTTTTTCAAAAAACTCTTAAAGATATCTTAAAGTTGTCTAATGCGTCACGATTGTAAACATTCTGCTCATTGGGTAATAATTGCAAAAATTGCAAAATGATAGAGGACCTTACGGTTCAATTTAATCCATTCTATCTGCACACAAAAATAGTTTTAAATATTTTGAGATATCTTGTAGTCTCAAAATAGTCACAAATATTCTGAGACATCTTGTATTGTCCCTATAATTTACATATTAGAGTGTACACAAAATATAACAGTAGCCGACTGATGTAATTCCACTGATGTAAAAATCTAAGATAATTTTTCCATAACTCCAAGAATTGAAAATCATGTGATAAACAAGGTGTGATTTTGGTGATTCGAAAAAGTCGTGAATATATATTTTCTTTATGGCAGTCAAGATTTTTTTTATCCGACGTGGAACGTATCTCATTTAACTATTATCGGCTGGTGTTTTTAGGAGTTACGAATTATTTTCTCAAGTTGATATAGGTATCTATAGGAAGAGATGGGAATACTAAATACCTATAGATACTATACTTTGACGTATAGAAACATATAGATGCACATAGGACAGAGGAGATGTACATACGTCATCCTATAGTAACTTATAAGCATTTTCAGTCTCCATGGGGCATCTTTTCTTTGTCTTATGTACGTCTACATGTTACTGTACTCAAACTATCCTATCCTTTTAGTTCTCATGGGACATCTGTCCACATTCTTGTGAGTACCTCTATTATCCTATTTACATTCCTTTGAATGTCCTACGTACACCTATGCATGCTGCGCCAATCCTATGAGTAATTACATCTATCGAATCTTGCAGTCCTCTATAGAAATCTATAAAAAAATCCATGGGAATTTGCAGGAGGACCAGGTCATGTAACTAGCAGATGAGAAAGCAATGAATGCGCTATCCACTGCATAAACTGCACTCTATGAACCCTGCTTCCGAGGTGGGTTGAAAGAGTAACGCCGGAACTAAATTTGAATAACATACAGATTCGACGTATATAAGTTAATTATAATATAAAATCTATGCGTATAAATAATAAATAATGACGGTAAAGGTTGATAATATTCCAGTCAACTCAAATTTTAATAAAAATAAATTCAATCTATACGTTTTCGCGTAAAAAATGAAGATTCCACAAAAATGCGTTGCTCTATTCCACGAATCGAAATATTAAGTGTAAAGTTAACGACTATTGAGATTAGGAAATTTGTTACAATCATGAATACTCTAATGCAAGCATGCGCTGCAGGTTACAATTATTTTCTACTTTAAAACAAGTTTTCTGCTCTAAAACACATTCACTACTTTGAAACAAATTCTCTGCTCTAAAACATAAATTCACTACTTTAAAAACAAATTTACTGCTTTCAAAACACAAAAAATATAAGAAAATATAAGAAAATAATTTGTGTTTTTAAAGTAGTAAATTTGTTTTTAAAGTAATGAATTTGTTTTTAAAGCAGAAAATTTGTTTATTAGAGAATAGTTTGTAGTTTCCCAGATAAAAATGTTTTATATATAATTATATAAAATTATATAAAAATATATATAATTTTATATAAATGTATATAAATAGATATATTTTATATGTAATTGTATATAATTATATATAAAATTATTAGGTGTACAAAAAAGTTCTGAGCTTTTTTTTTGTAAAATTCAATCTTTATTCGTATGTAATCGTACGGAAATGGCTTGCTGCGTAACGCCAAGCTGTTCTGCAAGCTCCTTTTCA
>Ga0157364_1006917_pt1 | contig 11707 bp, 8 predicted proteins | sample AttsexASBM2_FD_111476 | JGI IMG/M metagenome (GOLD analysis project Ga0157364, IMG submission 111476) | Fungus gardens microbial communities from leaf cutter ant in Ribeirão Preto, State of São Paulo, Brazil - Atta sexdens ASBM2 | ecosystem: Host-associated > Fungi > Mycelium > Unclassified ...
ATATATATATATATATATATATATATATATATATATATATATATATATATATATAAAAGTATACGCGTAACACGATTTGTTTCGTGCATCGTTAGCTGATATTGTTAGACAGTACTTCTGAGTCCTAGCGATATACTATAATGTACAGTCTGTTTATAAACGGCACGATGCTGAAGAGGTGATAAGCGTTTAAATACTTAAAATCAATTTACGATGTAGCGATTATATCAATCTCTCGATTTGAAGATTAATATCATTCGTTTTCTATAACACGAACTGGAATCAGGGAATTCCAAGAATTTCAGTCAGCACCCGAGTGACAACATACGTTTAATTAGCAAGTAGTTTTTTAACTTTTACGTCTTTTACTCTTTCAAGTAAATAACGATGTAATGTAATTACGATAACGTTAATCTTGTCATATTTTCACTTTGTGTGATACGCTGTTGGATATGTAGGAAGCAACCAGACTAGTTCCAATTTACATTTTTACTACAAAGGGATCATCAGGAGGATCCTCTTTGAGAACGCGGATGAATTTTCACGAAAAATATATCTTTTTCTTTTTTTTTTTTAAAGCAAAATTATTGTGTTTCTTATATTTAACATTCGGAGATTAATGATTACGGAAGTTATGGTTAGTTACAAAAGTGGGCTGTGAACTCGTTGAATACATCATTAAACTTTATATCAGTTATCATTCTTTATTTGTAATCTTTGCAACTGAAGCGAAATTGTTCTGAGAACGATTAAGATCTTTATAAATATGAAGTAAACATTTTCCTGTTTTTAAATCTATTCTAAAGTTTTACAATCATGTTGATTAGATACAAGTTATTCGTTAATAGATGTTTGCTATATCGAGAAGATAAAAGAGCCAAGGTCAAATTGAAGAACACACGATATACTTTGCAACATTCCAACGATACATTTGCGAAAACATGCGATATCTAGATTTCTTACAAAATAACGTATGCCATACCTACTCTGTTATTTTATTTTATTGTGGAATAACCATTTCTCCGTTGCGAAAAACGATGAAATAATGGAAGAAGTCATATATCGCGATGATTATAAACAGACTATTCTTGGATTTTTATCTATATTTTCATCTACGGCACCCGTTTCTCTTGATAAGCATTCGAGTTTGAATGTCTACTGCACAAACTAATTATTATCTTCAATGTTATTACATGCTTATAAATTAATAATAATTATTATATTCATCGCGTTTTATAAAAATGTATTCTAATATATAATTAAACTAATAATAAATTTATCAATAGTTAATATCGCAATCGATAGTCCAGTCTGTACAATTTCAAACACAATGTCGCACCTGAACTTCAGTCTAGTCCGTACTTTTCCAACAGCTCTTTCTTCTTTCTAACCAGCAAAGCCTCCTGAATATCCTGCTGCGAAGGAATCAATTTTTGTGCCGTTGTCTCAATCTCGACTTCCGGTTCCTTTTCGTGAGCTACCCATTCGTTAATACACTTTTCTCTCGCTTCTTGTTCGGCCTTCTGTTCCAATGGTATCAGAATACCATCGTCGTCATCCATATAGCCGTAATAGTCCGCGTCGATATCCTTCATCAATTCTGCGCGAGTTTTACGAGGCGGCGGTGGTGGCTCCTGCTCAAATAATTCTCTAACACCCGGTAATTCTTTAGCAGCTCCGAAATACTTGTAACCTCGATTACCGGGAACCTGTAATTTCATCGAGATACATAAATATTTAATACATTTTTGGATGTTTACTGCCTTGAACTCTAATTTATTTCGAAGTATGTAAGAAGTCCGATCGGTGTGACACTACTGAAAAATAAATAATTTTTAAACGTGGATTATTGAAGAAATAAAAAAGCTGTAGACTTGTGGTACTTTTTTTAAGTACACGTTGAAGGTATAAAATATGCAAAATGAAAGAAAAAATAATCTTAATATATATCATATAAAGATTAGATGTTTGTTTCCTTCGTATCTAGATCCATTTTTGGAATGCCAACGTTTCGTAAATCAACTTGCAATCCACTTCATCGGGGCAAAGAACAACTTGATACTAAGCTCAGTTTTTGACGCAATGAATTTGTATTAATGTCCTATTAAACTGTTTTAGTAAACATTCTTGAAAGATGCATGATACCACAAAACTTTCTTATGCTCTCGTAATCAAAACCGAGAAATCTTCGAGAGAATACGATTTGTTTGTTAATTTCATACGCGTTTTGTATGAGTGGACAAGAATTAATATACCGTGGTTCACAATTGTCACAATTTATCACCAATTTTAAATCCAAATCCGCAAATACTTGATTCAGAGAAAGTCACATTTTTATTACATATTTTGCACTTCACTATTTCACTAATATTGCAAAAACATCGTCAAAAAATTGATAATATGATAACCATGCATTGCATTTACAGGTATTTACCTTCCGTGTAACAACTTTTTAGTTTTTTCGCGGATACACTTGTAAAAGCAGTTTCGCGTTTGAATTGATGACGATTAAGCGATTCCGACCTTTTTTTCAGTTTACTTGCGCGTCCTTGAACTCTTTCTATTAATTTTTTTCGGCTCTCCATATTTGAAACTGATATTCTAAACAAAATTTCGCAAAATAAAACTATGACATGAATATCAGACTGATTAACGGTTTTTCAGCTTTATACAGCTTTATACTTAAAATGCGTTAGAAAGAAGGAGAATACACAATATTATCATTCTGCTAGACCTGCCTCCCAGACAGCACACAATTATTTATAAAACATTTATAAATATTTATAAAGCTTATTTTAAATATTTTGTAAATATTTTTGTGATCTTAGATTACTAGATAGATCATAAACATTTATTATAAATATTAGGAATATTTATTGTAAATTTTGTAGTAAATGCTATGGAAATACTTAAATAAGATATTATTATTCAAATAAAAAAATCAGAAATATTTATTTACATTTATCATAAATATTATTAAATATTTAGTCTATCTTTTAATAAAATATAATATTTCGAATAAAGCTCTATATGAAATATGTATAAAATATTTATACATTTTAAAAAATAAGTAATAATAAATATTTATTACAAATATTCTGTGCTGTTTGAATTTATAGGCGGTTTTGTGTGTGTGTGTGTGTGTGTGTGTGTGTGTGTGTGTGTGTGTGTGTGTATGTGTGTGTGTGTGTCGTGTGCGTTCACTGGGCTTTGTAACTCGAAAACTAATTTGAATTTATACTTAGGGCTTTTTATTCTTTATTCTACTAAGCTATTAAGCTTCGAACTAAAGCAAAAAATTTATATATTTTCTAAAGCAAAAAAAAATTGTTTTTAATTTTTTTTTAATTTTACACCAGTTTGACCTCTTAAAAAACCTTCTCTAATTTTATTCTCTATTTTATATATGTAGAATTTTGAAAATACCTTGAAAAAAAATCCGAAAATTCTCAGGAAACTTTTTATAAGATTTCAGTAAATATCCTAATAAACATTTAATCAAACTTCTGACATTCTGTAAATATTATAAAAAATATTGTCTATAACTTTACCTCACGTCCCTCGTGATCCAACATGCGAGGCCCGACTCTAGAGTAATCAGGTCCACCAAGCTCCTTTATTTGTGCTTCCCAATGTCGCTTCTCTCTGAGCAGCTTATTAATCTCGTCATTTAGATCACGAATACGAAATTCTCCAAGCCCAGCATTTTGAATCTGGGCGACTTTCTTTGCAATCTCTCTAATTATTTGCATTCGCCATTTCTCTGCTTTACGTAAGTCTCTACATTCTGAAGCCAAATAAGGCCTCCGTTCTTGTTCTTTCCTTATTCCTTCGTTGTTTTGTGCTGCTCTCCAACGAGCAAGTGTTGTCCTAAAAATATCAACATTAAATACATTAATTATATCAATATGATAATATTGATTTTAATATTTTAATTAAACTTCTCACAGTAAATGTATAATAGGTTTACGGGACAGATGATGTTACAAACCATACTTACATAGCCTTCTCTGCATTTCGCGCCTAAGAAAAAACAAAGCGTTTATTAATGAAGTAAAAAAATATCTAGTAAAATATATAATAAGATGTAATATATATTACAGATATTTACCATCTTTTATTTAAACCAGCTTTTATATAAACTGTTGTTTAAACATTAATTATTTATAAGTATGTATCACTATTGACATGATTGATTGTTTCTAGATTGATTAGTATTTAACAATGATATTACAAGTGAAAACAAAATGCAGCCTTGTAACTAATTATTATATTTTAACAAACGTGATTTTAATGATTTATAATAGAATATATATATATATATATATATATATATATATATAGGATTTTTTTAAACTCACACTCTTTTTTAAAATATTATCATCACCTTATTATTTTATTCTGAGCAATCATAGAAAATATGTTTTCATACAACATATTGCATTTTTATTGATATTTATGTATATATATATATATATATTATGATAATATTAATTGTTAAAATTATCGTGTTTTTGCAGATTTCAAGTAAAAAATTAATTATCTGAAATATCTAAATTATATTATCTGCAGATATTTTGTGAGGTTATGTTATGAACACAGAACAGAGAACTATATCAAGTAGTGTTCCATCAGAGAAAAACCTGAGAGAGGACAAAACCTGACGGCCCAAAACCTGTAATCGCAAAATGCTGCCGCGCACTACTGTCTTCTGACAAATTGGATGTAAATTACGTAGCAACGTCCACTTCTCTTATGGTACATTGCCCATTTTAAAAAGGAATAGTTTACATCTATTTTGTCAGAGGGCAGTAGTGCGCGCAGCATTTTGCGGTTTTGAGCCATCATGTCCTCTCTCAGGTTTCTCTCTGGTTTCATAATTATACACATTGAAGATATTAATACTAATATTAAATGCGTGGACTACTAAATACATGAAATTATTTGTTTTTCTTTTTTTTTTGTGGATTTTCGATCCTCAAAATCACAATGTACTACATAAAATTATTTAAAAAACTAATTAACAAGATTAACATGTAACTCTACATTTAAGACCTCATGTGATGCCTGAAGCTGTATTGAAAATGCACCAAAATGCATTCAGGTGCACAGTTCGCGCGGGTCAATATGAAATATATTGTTCTCATTTAATTTCGGTTTTCCTGTAATTTTATATATTTGTGTATTTTTATTTGTAAACTTTATTTGTAAACTTTATTTTGAGAAGGAAAATCGATAGCGTTATATATTTATTTACGTTTTATCTGAATAAATATTTTTTCTTTATTTCATAGCGTTTCGCTTATTAATTTTTCTTTTTTCTAGATATCTAATTTTTTTAATAAATAACGAAACAACATTACCGAGTTAAAATTATATATATATATATAATGTCTCAAACCCCTTTTATTTCGGAAACAGAGCATTTTAGAAAAAAAAAAGAAAACGTTTCAGACAAAAGTTAGAGTTCTAAATGATTTAGTGATCTGATCAATCTGATTTTGGATGGTATCATTAATGTCACTTTGAATTTTTTAAATGGAACCCTCTATTTTTCATTGCATATTCTTGTAGCACCTCGAGAGCTTTCTAAAACACTATAATAAAATAATTTTTCATGAAGTACTTTTCGAATTATAAGGCTTGAGAGTTACAGCACTGGCATTAACATTATGCAAGGTATCCTATCGACGGCTAAAATGTCGTTGAGATTCTTGAATGTTATTCAGAATAATGTCCTGGATAATATTTGTTAAGATCAAGGTTACTGGAGATTGTTTCTTTTATTTTCATTTTTACATAAAAATGAATTTTCAGTGCAAAAATGAAAATAAGAGAAATAATTACCAATGACCTTGATCTTAACAAATTTAAAAAAATGTATTATTAGGTACTTTAAAATAGGATCTCTGGATTAGATTATAAAAGAAAAATTAATCACTTTATATTGATAGAAGTCTACATAAAGTGAGATATTATGTGAAAATATATGTAAATATGCAAGTAATATCGAGATCTTCTGTTCTTTTTTCTGTTAAAGTTTCCTGTTTTCTAGATATAGAGACAATTTAATGATAAAGAAGTGATAACTCAATTAACAAATTTTTTAAGTAAAAATTTAATTTGTCATAAAATATTTTCCAAACAACAACAGCATGTAACAACCAGAGTAACATTAAGAAACCCAAATCATTAAGATTCAAACAATTGTATTAAATTTAAAATAATTTCAGATTAATTTTTGTCTAAACAAAATTCCAATTGCGTGTGCATAGAATTTAAAATCTCTTTCGAATAACTTTAATATATATTAATGTAACTAATTATATGCCTGTACACAATGATTTGTAATTACATTACATTGCATTGTGTACATTGTTAATAAATTAAATAACCGTGAAATTAAAACTAGAACAAGTTTGTTTGTTGCGATATGTATACATCACGTATGAAAGTCCATTTCTTGCTATTAAGAAATTTCAAATAAATTAAAAACGCGTACTTAATCCTAGCTTTACACACTTATTTTTTGCACGCGTGATATACACACACTGGGGTCCTTAGGACCCCATATTTGTAAAATACTTCTGTAAAAATGAATATATTTCAATTAATTTTTTTTTTCAATCCATGAAGAATTGATGAAGGAACAAGCCCATAATGTGTAAAAATCAATAGAATTAAAAAACTTCGAGATATATAGATTCAAAGAAAAAGAAAAATTTAGAAACGCAAAAAAATCTTAATTTAGAAAGTTACGCTGGAGGATCTCATTGTGTGCAGCTAGGATTAAAACTTAGGCTCTATTCAAATTTAACTAACTGCGATAGGTTCCATTAATGAGTAATTCGTGAGCTTCATAAATTTCGATAGCTCTAATCGAACGTAAGCAAGATGCAGAGATATGCAATTTTTAATTAATTATTATACAAGGTGACAAAAAAGTTCAGCCACGAAGTTTTGTATTGTAAATTATTATTAAGTTATAAAAATACAAACTCTGGAGTATTGTATCTTATTAAATATCAAAAATAATAATTAATATCAAGATAACTTCTTTATTTTTTACAAACGCTTTGAGAAGGCATCATATTACGCATCTTTTCTTGAATAAATTCTCCCGAGCAGCCAATAAAGTAATCTTCAATTCATCAACCGAAATCTTTTGATGCAAAATCTTTTTGATATTTAATAACACACTTCAAAGTTTGCATTTTTTAATACGTTCCTACTTAAACAATTAAAATTATTCGTTATTATATTGACATTAAAATGATATTAAAATGCTTTTATAATGCCATTTTGACGCCGAAAAGAAAATAGCCGCAAAGTTTTGTATGTTTATTAAATCATTACTTGGGTAACACAAATTTTTGTGGTCATTTTTTTGCCATCCTGTATTACAAAATGTATTTGAAAGTTCGTTAATTCAGCAGTACAAGAATCGGGCTAACACATTCTTGTAATGAATACTACAGAAAAAATAATTCATTACAATCGATAATCATTTAATTAATATATCCCTTCTTTTTTAAAAATTAATTAAATACCCATATCCAATTAATTGGCAATATTCTTGCGTGTAATCATATCTAATTGAATCGGAGATAGTGCAACATTTATATTTGTAGATTAAAGTTGCTTCTAGTGATCTTCCGACTCACAAATTAAGCTCACGAATTCGTGATGAAAACGACGAACGGTACGAGAAATACGAATGAATAAACTTTATCAACGAGTCAACAACGCTTACATACAATTAGATTCCAATCGATCGCGATTGGGTTTTGGTAAAAAAAAAATCCGCTCTGCCTTCACGCAACGGACTCGCGGAACGTGTACGCATAAACGTACAGAGACTTTTGCATGAAGGTTTTAACACGGCGACCGTTCGTGAAAATAAAAACGAATCCTTCAGTCTCTACGAACGGTCTACATAGGCTTACGGCAAGCTTATGACGAGTTTACGGAACGCGCTACAATTCTGCGACTAGAATCAAATTGCAATAATTGACTTTAGTCGGTGTCGTCCACGCCGGAGGGGCGCGCGATGACGGGAAGCGGAGTCGGCGGTGGCGGCGTTGGGGCCGCGAACTCTTCCTCCTCGATCTCCTCCTCGCCGAGGAGGAAGTTCTCGTGCACCTCCTCCTCTCGCGCTGGCTCCGGTAGCGCCAGCACATCCTGGCCGTGCTGCTTCAGGTGGTCCTTGAGAGCGAACGCCCGACCGTACGATGCGCCGCATACATAGCAGCTAAACTTAAGATTGTTGTCTTTTTTATGAGTCTGGATGTGCGCGCGGACGGCATAGAGCGATGCAAACGGCCGCGAGCACTCGGTGCATCGGAATGGCTTCGTGTGGCTGTTCTTGTGACCGGCTAGCTGCACTCGCGTTTTGAACGTCTTTGGACAGTATGGACATGTGTAGGCACGCTCCTCGCCGTGCGTCAGCAGGTGATGATTGTAGACGGAGGATGCCTTAAAGCGCTTTCCACAATGCTGACAAGCGTAGGGCCTCACGCCTGTATGCGTGCGCATGTGAAGGGTCAGGCAGTAGGACACACGAAAGGTCTTGCCACAAACCTTAGTTTAACAAGAATAAAAATTGCAACTGTAATTAAAAATAAATGAGGAAGACGAGATTCATTTTAACCTACAACATTTTTACATAAAAAATTCTAGTTTATCAAAGATTGTGATTATACATAGATCTAATCAGATTTGGAAGATTCAACTTCTTTTTCAAAAATTATGATAATTAAAAATTATATAACAAAAAGTTATATAACAAAATTAAAAATTTTTCCCAAAAGATAATTTTTAAAAAAAACAAGATAAATAAGAAAATTTTTATTTAAACTACAAAATTATATTGTTAAATATAATTACCTACTGATCTTATAATATTAACTATTTTATATGAATACAACATTCATTTTTATACAGAAAGTACAAATCTACACTTTCAGTCACTTTTTGCAGAGATTCCCTGGTGAAAATTCTTATAATTTTTAATTTTAAATTAATACGAATTGGAACATTTTTTAGAAATATTCAGAAATATTCGGAAAGTTTGCATCTTCTCTCAGAATTTTTCATACATGTGAATTTATTTTTCATATATCTGAAATATTTTTCCTTATCCCATAATTTTTAAAAAATATTTAAAAATTTTTCAAATTTTATAACATTTCATCAGAAATTATTATACTTACAAAAAATCTTAGAAATCTTAGAAATCTTATTTCATAATTAACACATATGGCAAATTTTGAAAGATGTAGATTTTCTGAGAAGTGTTTCAATTTGTATAAAAAACTGAGAGAAAATTATAAAATTATGTAGAAATTCTGAAAAATTATATGAAAAATTCTGAGAAAAATTTTAACCTGGACATTCTTCTTAACAAGATCTAATTTCACGATTGTCTACCTCACAAGCATGCGGCTTCTCCCCAGTGTGAATTCGTTCGTGCTTGACTTTCTCATGTGGTCTGGTGAATCTGCGACCGCAATGCTGGCATTGATAGGGTTTCTGACTGTCGCCAGGATCTGCCGTTGTCACCGTCGTCGTCGCTGTCGTTACCGATGTAGTTGATGTCACGGCAATCGTTGACGCCATCGTCGTCGTCGACGTCACTGTTGACATCATCGCTGACGTCGTTGCCAATGTTGTTGCCTCCACGACAGATGAAAGTAAACTTTGCGGAGTGGGCGACCGCGAGGGTGTCTGCTCGACGTGCACCGCCGCGTGCATTGCTAGACTTTCCGCGGAATCGAACTTCCGGTTGCAAACGGTGCACGTCACTGAGTCACCTGTATGCAGCGCCATGTGCGCTTCTTTGTACGACTCGGAGAGCGTTTTGCCTATAAAGCATTATTAATATATTGAGAAAACGAAAGTAAAAACGCTTGATGTTGTCTGTTATATAAAATCGTATTGCCCAATTATTTTCATATCATTAGAAATAAAATCTCTTATATGATTTGAGAGGTCATTAAATACTTTCATGCTTTCATATATCCACTCATAAAAAAATTATAGTATTAATGGTGATAGTAATTAGTGTCTTATTGTGTTTTAAAGTTTTTTCTGCTATTTAAAACAGTAGATATCCAAGTATTGATTTCTTTTGATTTGTCCTACATTTATATACTTATGGCTCAATAAACAATTTAACGATACACTGTCATACTATTCTTTTTAGCTGATCTTCTTGCAGGGATTTCTTTCTTTTCTATTCTTTTTTTTATGTCGGAGAGAAAGAGAGAAAAAATAAATTGTGCAAGTTCATTTAAAAAAAATCTATAATATAATAAAAATCAAATTATTTAATTTGAAGAACGAAACGAGAAACAGATTTATTACCGCATTCGGGGCAAGTGAAAGTTGCGTTAGGAGTGCCCTCGGGTGCATCGACATGTCTGGCTCTCACTGGCGCGTGCATCCTCGAGTGCAGCCGTAGGCTTTTGTGGGAGCAAAATTCGGTACCGCACGTAGTACAGACAAACGTCTTCTGGTTCGAATCGGCTTCGCCATCGTGCACCTTCGCGTGGAGTTGCAAAGCCCTGGGTGTCGCGAAGCTCTGGTCGCAGTGTTCGCAACGATTATTGCCACCGAGACAGGCGTGCACGCGAAAGTTACCCAACTTGGAGAACTGCTGCAGGCACTGATTGCACTTGTACATTCGCACCGATGCGGTCGCCAGGCGTTTGTCTCGTACCTGTGATATCACATGTGTGTTAGGGAAACGTTAATTCTCATGTGACAAATACGTATCGCGCGAGATTTTTCTTCCAGTGAGAAGCGCGCCTTAAATCACACCTTGACACCCTCCACGTTCGAAAAGAATTTCTCGATCATCGGAGCCTTCACCGATTGCGGCGTCGTGACCTGAACCGGAGTACGGTCCCAGAATCTCTCAATTTGCACCACTTTTCTGGTGTAGAGCCTACCCTCACTGTCCACACATTCTTCCGTGCGCAGTGTGTTCATCGTTTGTCGCTGCCGTGGATTCACCACATTCTCCGAGTTTTCGGATACCACCGGACTTGTCGTCGCAAGATCGTTCATTTGTTCCGCCATCTCCAGCAAAACCTCCTGGCCATCGTGGAATTGCTTGATGTGATCCAAGACGGAGTTGAAGCTCATTTCGCAACTGGTGCAACTGTATACAGCGTCAGATTCAAACTGCGACAGAATCAAACCGAAAATTACATTGTTGTAAAAAATTAAATTACTGTGGAAGATTATTGTAAAGAATTAATTTAGAAAGACGATTTTGTGATTATGTAAACCACTAAATAAGGTAAAAGTCCCAATAATCGATTGTTATTGAATAATTGTAAAATATATCTGCAATGATTGAGACATTTATCAATAACAGCAAGAAAATGGCATATTTTATTTTATATAAAAATAAGTATATAATAAAACAAATACTTTAATTGCAAATTATTGTAAAAAAAATTATTTATTTTAAGTGCTTATAAAGTACTTTTGATACATAGCTCAGAAACTATGAGAGAAGAGATATACTATCTACAGATACACTATCTAAAGATATACTATCTATTATTAAACCTTGTGTGAGAACATCTTTCTTGTTCATCACATTATATTTGAAACCTAATTCATCTTTTTACTTAAGCATCCTTTTTCAGATTTATTTAGAGTAATCCAATAATAAAATAAAGTCCAAAAGTAATTG
>Ga0157364_1006918_pt1 | contig 11705 bp, 6 predicted proteins | sample AttsexASBM2_FD_111476 | JGI IMG/M metagenome (GOLD analysis project Ga0157364, IMG submission 111476) | Fungus gardens microbial communities from leaf cutter ant in Ribeirão Preto, State of São Paulo, Brazil - Atta sexdens ASBM2 | ecosystem: Host-associated > Fungi > Mycelium > Unclassified ...
TCATTTTTCAATCATTTTAATCTTATTTTGACATTTAATCGTGACTTGTTGTTCTGTCTGGTTGGGATAAAATAAATTTATTTTGCATATCCAAAAAGATACTTTTTATATACTTCGCGTAAAAGTAAAACTAACTGATAACAAGATAATTCGTGCATGAAGCGATACTTAAATAATGTATCAACATGATTACTTTCGATCCAAGATAAGTTATTGCACATAAGACTTAATCGAAACCTATTGTTAAATCTTGTTTCTGGCTAGATTGGAACATTGCACAATTGAGGAGGTAGCCAGGTGATTGGGTAATTGGATCTGTCACCTTGTACCTTGTTACACAATCCGTTAGCCGTTAAACATTGACAGGCTTGTATTTCTTCCAGACACCATTAAGATCGTCTTTCAAAAAAAGTGACAGTTCTCTCTTCATAAAATTCGTCTACACGTTTGATTTTTTTTCTTCGCAAAGCAATTATCGCGATATTGCTTTAAAAAAAGTTCAACGTTATCGTAGTGCATGAACATAAAAGAGGCCGTGGTTAAAAAGCGAAGTCTTCGAAGACACGCCCTGTACATTCGATTCGAGCTTATAAACCATTTGTCGGTAAAGATATTGCGTCAAGAGAAAGAGATACATGAGAGTAGTCAATTTCTCAAAGTCCACGCGGCCACACCGTGACGTTGAAATGTGATCGGGCTTATCTTTGTGATGTACGAGATGCAAACACTCATTACATCTTCCTATATAAGGGAAGGTCTACTTAAGAGAAAAGAATGTAGATTTGATACCATCCAGAAATTCGATCTAAAAGGATATCTCTCATTTGTGAATTGCGTAAATTTTCTGTGTGATGGGTTTTACTATCTTAGATTACTAAAAGTCGCGTGATAAAAATGATTACATTATGTAATTGTTTGAATAAGAATCAAAGACTTATCATATTATCTACATAGATATTTTCAACGTATCTGATACTTAATTGCCTCCGCAATGTAAAATTTCACTCTCTGTCTGCAATCCGGCTTTCCGAAATTCAGTATAAATTTTTGTACTATACATATATTATATGTTACATATATTTTTTTATTTTATTTTATTTTATATATTGTTCTATATAATTCTGGTATAAAATTTGAACGAGTTTTTATCATAAAAGTTAAATTGTATTTTACTTATTTTTTTACATATTTAAATTTCATGAGAATTTCCACAATCAAAAATCTGTGCGTTTAAAATCCAATATTGCCAGTGGAGGGTTAACAATTAATACAACTTTCTAAATCTTTTTTTATTCACAATCAACGTTTTGTCGATTATCAGAACAACGAGCGATTTTTGGAAAAATTTTACATACAGATCGTTAGTAATTTTACATTAGCAAGTATCTTTTATTTTCTAAAAGCGAAAATGTTATCGCGAATGCTAGTTTTAGTGACTTTAATATATCACACTAAATTTCAGGATATAAGTAAACGTCGGGATTAGAGAGTTACATTTTAGCGTTAAGTATGATAAGAGTTAGAATATCGTACTTTCTGGCAACAAGAGCTTCCCTGAAACCTCTAATGTTGTTGTTGACTTACAACAACGATGTTCGCAAATTTTACCCTAACTTGTTCTCAAAGTTGCAGCATAATTTATACAGCGTGACGTATCTTGACATAAAATTAGGTATAACATGCAGCCCTATGAAATTGTGGGACTTAACGTAAACCGCATGTAACGTAACTGTATAAAATGCGTTTTGTAAAAAATATACATATTTATACTATACTAGTTGGCAACTGAATAGGAGCAAAGAAAAAATATTTTTCTCACGTTTTATTAATTTTCAAATATTTTTATTGCTTTATATAAATCGCACAAATTTAAAAAGTAAGAAAAATAATTTCGTGCAATTATTTTATTAATAAGTCCGAGTGTTTTGTATGAAGCATTAGAATTGCATGCGATTAAAAGCATACAATTTGTATAGCTCTGGGATCGTTTTATTTATTTATCGGATTCCGGTAGAGCGGCCGGCGTGGTTCGCAACGTCGACGAACGGCTCGAAATTCGAAAGGCTTTCGAGAAAATTGCAAGCACGGAGCATCACGGGGGAAAAGCTCGTCTCTATGCGGCCAGGTCGCGACATGTAGACGCGAGGGTAGACGTGGCGGCGGAAAATTTGTCGGGCTCAAAGGCAACAGTGGGCAAAAGTTCCATGTACTTCGGCAATTTCCTCGACACTCGGACAGATACACGCATAGCACAGACATCATCCTCACTCGAGATGAAAGTTGAAGAAGTTTCAGGCTGCGGCTGAGATTGTTGATGCCGCGTCTTAAAGCGGATAGAGATACCATCTTTATTGTAAATCACGAAGCGCGCGTGAAATAGCAAACTCAATAATGTTTTTTTAATTTTAAACTACTCTGGAAAAGACAAATATTTGTGATATTGTATGGAACTTTTACTGCATTGTTACATGTATATAGTTGATGGTATTAGAACACTGTTATTCCGCTGCGTTTGCTGCAAGATACAATTTCTTTCTGCGAGCAAGTTATATTATTTATAATTGTTGGACAAATCTGTGCGAATGTACTTTTTTGTAATTTTTAGTCGTTTTTAATAAAGGACGTTCTCCAAAATTATTTTCAATTTTGTAACAGATTTGATAACGCCATGGAAAAAAAGTCTATTCGTTTAGTATCTTTTTAAGCATCTCTCGATTTATTTACTCGCAACCTCTGCAATTGCAGACCTGCCCATTAAACACGTACGAGAGCCAGAGTAATGACTGTAATAATACAAATTCTGAACATTCTGGCCGGGTGAAACGAATTTAAGCGGATTATACGGGATGGTAACAGCGGCCGTACTGGAGTTTAAATACGGATCCTTTTCGCATCGTCGACCGACCTCGTAATATGTACATTTTACGCCACACCTCGATTAATAATCTTTTTCGATAACGTTTTGTTGGAACGATTATCGTTGCATTACATGTAAATCGGTTGCGTAAATGTTTCGTCGATATATACGTTTTAATCCGCAAATTTGTAACGTGGATTTGTAGCTTGTTCGACAATACGTGATATTCGTCGCATTGGACATATCGACAACAAAGATTGTTTGTTGTAGATTAAAAAAAATAGTTGTTCGGTTCTGTATACGTACGAAAACATTTTCTTTAGCATTTGTTACGTAGACGGTTTTTAGCTTAGAAATATAGTCTCAAAATTATTTATCAAGTTCTTCCTTTGCAAATATGAAAGAAAAAATAAAAGTTTATTTATATTTACTCAAATTGAAATTATTTATAATACTCAAATTGAAATTAATTCTAAAAAAAACTGGAAATTGTTGTTTTTGTGAAAGATTTAGAGGAAAATTGAAATATTGAATGTAGATTGATAAGATTTTATCTTAAGGATCAACAGAAAAATATCAAATAATGAACACTGCGATTATGGATTTGCATTAATATTATAATCTGAATTATCTGATTAAATGAATAATTTCTATATGTCTCTCTCTCTCTCTCTCTCTCTCTCTCTCTCTCTCTCTTTCTTTCTCTCTCGATATTAGTAATTATATTACTAAATGTAATGTCCAAATTAATTATTACACTATTTGTATTAATCTCATTTAATGCTAGTTTGCTTTAAATACGATTTAATTTATTACTCGCTGCGATCAAAAATCTCACATGTGACATCGTTATGGTTTCCAAGCGAGATTGCAAGCTGCTACAGACATGTAACTATGATCAACTATATACAATGTCATTATATAGTTACGTTATAAGGTAACATCGATTCTCTTGCGAGAGAATCCTCTGCAGGTAACCCTTAGCCAGCTTTGTGCTGCGAGCAAGTGTAACGTCTCCTCGTTAACTACTAATTATGGTAGGCAATTTAGTCGTATGCTCGATCCTTATTACACGAATTCATAAGCATGGCAGCAGAAATTAATTAAGCAACTTGAAATTTGTTGCTATTGATAACAGATGAATACGTTGATGGCGTTGCTGATAGTTTCTGAAAGTACATTAAATTTTCAAAAGATAATAAGTCTTTTTAACTGAACTTCTTGTGTAATTCACTTTTTTCTTTTTCTCTTCTCAATAGAGAAAGAAAGAAAAAAGATAAATGATGTATGAAGTTCAGTTAAAAGGAACAGAGATATATCTAATATATCGCCAATTTTATGTATATTATTATAATGAAGATGTTTAATTTATTTACATATTGGAGAAACTTCTGTAATGTTTTTTAATTTAGCATGGAATTTGTCACGTTTATTTGTTGTCTAATATCACATAAGATAGAATACGCATGCATGACAATGTATTTTTTTCATCACTTTAATGAACGGCGCAAAGAGTCTCCCTTGTTCTAAAATATCTTCCAATCCGGATAATCCTCCACAATACCATGACTCTTGTATTTTTCCTCTCGCTGTTAAATTACCGATGATTACGTCTGCCGCCGCGATATCGAGCTGAATACTTCGTTATTACATTTCAATTAGCAGATTCAACTTGCGGTATTTGCGATTGGAGTCAGTTATATTATTAACGTGTCGAGTCACACGTTTCTCAATCGTGTGTGCTTCGTTTATATTTTCTCATTCATCTACGTAACGAATTTCATCAAGACTCTGTAATGGATTTTCAGGTTTCACAAAATTGTCATCTTGCCAATAGTATTGAAAATAGAATTGTTCGTTATCGAATGTTACACGCAATCGTGTTACGAAATAAATAATATTATGAAATCGAAAATAATTTTCCTGGCAGCACTAATAATTTCGCACTAGAATTCTGCTAATAATTTATTAATTAAATTCATGTATAACATTTTATCGAGATCAAATAGTGAAAACAAAGTATTAAACTTCTGCTAAAACAAACTTTGATAATGATACTTAAGAGATGTGTATTTCTTATTTTCTTTGAGCGAAATATTACGTTTGAAATCAATTTTTCTGCTTTCTTTTAATTTCACAGTGCTGTTTGAGCTTTATTGTTATAAAACGAAATCCAAAATCAGAGATGAAATTTTAAAGATGTCATTTACAAAAAAAAATGTTGAAATTGTTTAGAAATCTCGTTTTTAAATATGCATTGTTCAGGATACTTTATATGGAAGATTCACATTTTTAATATTCAATACAAATTATTGATTATTTTGATATTATTGAGGTCTATCGATATCATATTAAACATTGTCAATTTACATAGCCATTTTTAAATCGAATTTTGAGACGAATGTGAGGTCTACAATAGGAATCGTAGCAATTGTGGGGTGTCTTAAGTCGTAAAAATTAATCAATCACAGTCAAATATGAGAAGATTGACTATGATTGACCAATTATAACTTAAGACACTACGACCATTACTTCTATTATAGACCCATATTACAAATAGATGCTAGTTAACAATATAATGTCCTTTTGAAACAAGTAGAGCTTACAAAATGAAGACGCAATTACCTGATATTTCTTTGTGAGCATAAAAGCGTTCGTTTATAAAGGAGACTTTCTAAGAAGTGCGTACATGCAAAATTGCGAAAATTCCGGTCACGAATTTGATGCTGAAGTAAAATGCTCTATTTTTTGCGATTTTCCCAACGAAAATCATGAATTACGAGATACGAAGCACTCTCGTATCGTGTATCAGAATAAGTATTTTTTCGTTTTGAGGAAGAGTGCGCCCGCGGTAATGTATCGAAACGTTCTCGCGGAAACCTATTAGCAGTTGCACTTTGAGGAAAGAAAAAGGAAAAAACACATTGATAGGGTTGTAAATGACGATTTACGATCACACGCGAACATCGTAAATGCACGCGTGGGACAGTACGCAGGTATGGTTCTCCTTTGAAACGCGGTGAGAATAGCATGTCCATCTTTTTGTAACTCAGCTGATAATAAAAATAAGATGGGGGTATATTCCAACAGGAAATGTATGCTATACGCTAAGCTGCTCATAAATAATAGCAGGGGATTTCGCGGGTACCGCAGATAAGCGAGAGCGAAGCGATTCCTCGCGCTAATTTAATCTCATTTTATCCCGAGTGTTTTAATACCGTGTTTAAATTTAATGGACCCGGGTCATTTAATTTTTCCACGAGTGCTTCCATCTAACGATAACGTTAATACGTATTTATTAGATAGTACGCTTTTGCCCCGTAAAATGTAAGGAATATAATTAAAGAATCCTGCATGAGAATCAGACAAATTCCCATCTCTGTTACACATAATTAGTTTAAAATGGATTATGTTTACCCTTAATACAGTAGTGTTCTAATGAAGAGAACGTGAAATCCTTTATTTGATGTACATAATGATATAGTGTGATGCGTATACTACACTGTTAAATTCATAATATCGAATTATATCTGATTTAAATTATTTTCAATCATATATATAGATCGCCACTGCCTACCCAATATGTCGTTAATTTGATTAAAACAATAGAGTTAAATTTAATTCAAGAAAATGTATTAAATCTGATTTAAATTTAATTTATTATTCACTAAGTGCATACGTTAATATGGACAATGTTTATTTTGAAACTAACCACAGAAATAGATCTACATTGTGACACAAATGGAAGTTAAAAATAAAATTTTTTAACTCAATGGATTGCATTACCATTGCTCTTTTGATATTTAACAAGATGTAATTTAAGATATACGGATATATAAATAATTTAAGTATGTTAGATGTATATTTTGAACGAGTTTAATTTAGTCTTGTTATAGTGATCTAATGATAAATTTAAATGACAAGTATAAAATCAATGAGACAAGATTTATAATTAACATCCTTTGAATTTGCATTTGTATTTTGTATTAAGAATAAGGTTAGATATTCACTTTTATTATCTCTTGCAATAATTTTTCTTTGTATTAATTATTCTAATTTTATTATAGGTATATATTAGGTATGAACGTAATAAGCAATTTCAACATAAAGATTTTATCCTGCTATTATATTATATTCGTGTGATATAGAGAATTACATTTTAAACATTACAATTAAATATATTGTATTAAAACAATTTAAAATATAAGTCAAATGTTATTTTTGTACAATTAATTTTGATTGAAGAGAAAAATTTAAATTAATCGTGGTAACATGCGAAATATTTTTTAAGTTTCTACATTTATTCAAATTCTGTTGAATAATAAGAAATATATTTTTTCATTAAATTCAAACATAAAAATCAATACATAATTTTTCGATAAATGTATACACAACATATAATTCTATTTTTTATCTCTGCAATTGCTAAAAATCATTTATAAAAAATACGAAAAATGTCACTTGCGAGTTTTCTCTTGAACACAAATAGCACTATTTCATGTTAGCCTTTATAAGACAAGAAGCAAGACAGGGTGTATCCTCGGGTGGCTTTCTCGCAGTTGGTCGCGGAATCGTTGCGCACGTAAGCGACAGCAGAACGTGTCATCGACTTACGGCCGTTGGCTGGGTCCAGCTTATGTAATACATAAAGCAGGACACGAGTTTGCGATATGAAGCCAGAAATCGTGCGCGTCAAGGCGCCTAGCTATACCCGGGCAATCCGCCCGCACCCGGAATGATTTATGACGATGAACGTAGATGATTATGGAGATTTTACTCATCAGGACGTGCGTATTTATCTACAAAATAGTTGGCCATATTGATTCTGTCGGTGAACGAATTGTATTCTTATCAAGTATCAAATATCTGATGATTCATGGTCTTTTACATTAATATTTAATAATGAAGAATAAAAAAGAATAAAAAAGATTTCCCTTGAAATAATTAGTGTCATTTTAGCTTAGTGAAGATGTGATGTGTGACAATTAGATTGTGGATTAATTTTAATTTTCTTTTCTGTGACATCTTTTACCGTTGAAATATTGTTATGATTTTCAGTACCTGCGGTTGGATTTAGCAGACTGAATCATAATTAAACTCTCTTGCAATATAATTGAATTAATTAGAATCGAGGGAATAAAGACCGTGAGATGTTAGTTTGTAATTTCTAGGCCAACCGTACGCCTGGCAATTTCGTTATGGTTAATTAAACTTTGTTGAAACAGACGCATGTGCACCAAATAGAATGTATAATTCACATACGCATCAAATTGAACAACAATGATCATGTAACATATTATTATTTTTAAACTAGACTATTCTGTTATTCTCTGTAATTTCAAATTACGCAAATTATGCTTATATGAGTAAAATGTAGACTAGATTTGCTTTGTGTTATTTGCTATGGTAAGTATTACATCATAAGTTTTTATGAAAAACTATACATAAATATATACGTATACACTATATATGTATATACATGTATATATACATTGTATAATAGGTGCATTGATTTTCTTGTCACATGATCATTACATTTTCATATTTAGTCCATATTTACATTATTCATGGAGCTCAGAAAATTTTCTTTCATAAAATCGCTGTCTTTCATGTGACATTTGTGTTACGTGCGAAAATGGAAATAGGAATTGTACATACTGTAAATGCGTCTACGCGGCGTCCGTATTGCGGATTTGCAACACCAGAATCTTGTGTAACCCGTATCGATAGCGAAAATTACGTGTAACCGCTATTTGAACTGCTACTGTTGGATTTGACCGCTTGTCAGCTACTTTCAATTACATGCTCTCCGCAGCATATTGCGAAATCTGTTTCGCCACGAATTCAAAAGCAAAGCTATCCATTAAGCTTCGGTAAATGGACTGATACTTGAAGAAACAATTTCTCGGAGAGAAAATGAGCATTTTTATGCCTTTTTCAATGCCAAAACACTTTGGGTTTTATTTTAAATGTAAGGGAAAATCCTTAACAATTTAAATTGCTCATTCTTATATTTACGATTTTCAGATTTGCATGTTATCTAGATATAGATCAAAGCGTTGGTACAACATGCTACAAATTGCATCTATGAATCAGATAATTTTGGACTTTTTCACGAAGGAAATATGAAAATATTAAAATATATTGAACATGAATTTTTCATAAATTTTTTCATGTGTTTTTCATGAATCATGCAACATGTACATTGCAATCCCTTTGTCTGTAATTTAACTTCAGTTTTATTTTTTAACCGAGTTATAATCTGGAATGTCTGATTTTAAATGTTAAGATACATATATGTATATTCACACGCCGAAAACGTGCTAAAAAATGCAGAATATATAATCTAATTTTTGTTTAAAAAAGAACTGTTCAAAGATTCCGTTGATGAAGTTTCGTAGGACGCATTCGCGGGTAACTTGTATAAAATTGCGCATTGGATCGAATCGAAACGAGCTCCCCCGGTCCAGACTGTCTCTATAATTACAGAGACTAACGACACGATTTTGTGCGTGTCGGTGAAAAGCGATGTTCTCGTGCAACTTCGCAAGATTGATTTTCTGCAATTAGAGGACGGTCTTAACGAGTTTCCGTTGAAACGGACTTTTTATCGACCATATCGCGTATACTTTGCAATGACGTTTCGCATGTCTTAATGGATTCCTGAGTTTTAATATTTTGCGAAAAGATTATGCGATCTTCTTGTTTATCTGATTCATAGACAATACCTATCGAAGAGATGTTTGATATATATTGCATATTAGAGAAGAAGATTTTTAAAAAAGCGATTTAAGAAAGGAGAAAATTTTTTTAAATCCGTCCTTTTTATTAAAAGCTTGGTGGCTCTCCTTTTGGTAATTTCTCCTATGGGAATGTATAACATTCTCTTTCAAAAGCGAGCTCATCAACGACGACAAAAAATGAACGACCTGAATAACAGACAGCTCAAAGGAGATATATTTAATAAGTAAAGCAGATTACTGTTTCTCTCCCTCTCTCTCGCTCTCTCTCTCTGTTTAAGACATGATTTTCAGGCTAATTAGAAAACTCTCATGACTATATCGCGATCCCGGTTAAATGAGCGATTGCAATTACGCTGTGTATGCGATGTGCTGCATCCGGAAGCGGATTATATTAAAAATGTGTGCGTCAAAGAGCGGCGCAAATCATGTATTAATTAATTCGCGTGTAAGCCGTTGTAGCAGATTAGATTGATTTAAGCCGTTTGATTGCCGTTTGCATTCTTCATATCGAACTGCAATAGCACATAATCTGTTATAATTTCTAGTCGAATTAACAACATTGACCTTTCCTACGCTTATTATAACATTATATCCAGTTTTTTGTCAAGTTTTTTTTATAAGTTACTAAAAAGTCATTGCAGTTTTATATGGGTTATTATAATCATCTTTCTTTTTTGACATGGGATTTATAAAACATAATGTTGTATTCATATTTTTATTGTTTCATCTAACAATTGCTATTCGTTTTCCTCTCTCTCTCTCTCTCTCTCTAACTCTCTCTCTCTCTCTCTCTCTCTCTGTGTTGCTAACTCGATATTGATCCAATGAGTTGTTCTTTTAAGTTAGTTTCAGATGTGAAACTAACATGACTTTTGGAGACCACAAATATTTTTCGTATATTTAAAGAATACGTTTATGTTCTTTATTGCATTTTTAAAATTTTATCTCTTTTTTATCATCTGACATATATGTCATGTCAGATGATAAAAGTTATCTTTCGCATTACTTGAATAGTAATATAATATTAATAATAGCATTTGTTAATACTAATAAACAAGATGTTATACTAATAAACAAAAGGAATTAAAACAAGAAAGAAAAGCCAATGTGAGCCGAGTTATTCGTATATAATAATGCATATATAAAATTAAAAATATACAAACGTTTCAACCCTTGATTCTCTTCAGTATATTATACTAATAGTATTATATCTGAATAATATATATTCTATTTAAAGATAGACTATTAAAAATTTTTATTGCTTAAATGGCCTTAATTACTCGAAAATTTGAAAAAAGTGTCATTTTTCATTACTATTTTTAATGTTCAAAAGGTCACATTTTGTCACTTTTCTGTTAACAAGCAGTTATTTCACTTTTTTTATATGCGTGTGTATGTGATGACTGTATAGCAGCGTTGCAATTAGTATAATGCGTCATGTCGGACAGTTTCATTACTTGTTTGTTTCACGAAAATTGCGAATAGCTTTATATTTTGTCGGAAAATTGGTAGTGCGGCGTTTGGTGTCATGAAATAGGAAATTTCGAAAAATTAATGTATAACAGGTCAAGTATTTAGTAGATATCGCGCGCGAGAGTATTAATTCCAACGTTAATCGAAAGCGTTCGTTAAATTTTGTGCAAATAGTTTCTAATGCACCTTCGAATCGTCGTTCGTCGCTTATGCTTTCACGAACGAGCCACATATCCGCCAACTCGCATATACGTCAATCAAGTCGGCGTTGGACTCACATTAGCGTTAAACGCATACGCGTCACGCGGTTGTATCTGTGCATCATCGTCGATCATGCAAGTATTTCCGCGCTCGTTAACAATTAATTAGACGAGAGCAATAAAATTCGCACACAAATATATCGGATCGATATGTGAATGGAAAGATAATGGACGTTTGAATTTGAACGTTTGGATGAAAAAAATGATGCTTGTGGTGTGTGTATTGCGAATAAAAAGAGCATTTTACTGCAAATATTATATCTACTTTTAATTGATTTAAAACTTTGACACACACACACACACACACACACACACACACACACACACACACACACACACACACACACACACACACACACACACACACACACA